>OHFI01000352.1_pt1 | contig 19420 bp, 15 predicted proteins | sample 1567431 | NCBI WGS metagenome assembly OHFI01 (sample SAMEA3879569, study PRJEB24766) | human gut metagenome | biome: human-associated habitat; feature: feces | place: USA | collected 1985/1987 | reverse complement strand
CATCATCCGGATTGCTGCCTGCACCTGCATTGCTGCCTGCACCTGCTGCATTACCCATATCAGGACCTGCCTGACCAGCTGCGCCCTGCGCCTGCTCATAAACCTTTGCAAATACTGCCTGAGCGGACTGCATCAGTTTCTCCTGAGCTGCCTTGATGTCAGCTACCTGACTGTCTGTCAGCTCCTGATCCTTGGTGGACTCCAGCAGGGATTTCAGTGCATTCAGATCTGCTTCAACGCCTGCCTTTGCGCTTGCGTCTACTTTATCGCCAACCTCATTCAGAGCCTTCTCGGTCTGGAATACGAAGGAGTCTGCGCTGTTTCTGGTGTCGATTGCGTCTTTCTTCTTCTTATCCTGTGCTTCGAACTCAGCAGCTTCCTTCACTGCCTTGTTGATATCATCTTCGGACATGTTGGAACCAGCAGTGATGGTGATGTGCTGTTCCTTGCCTGTGCCCAGATCCTTAGCGGATACATTTACGATACCGTTGGCATCGATATCGAAGGTAACCTCGATCTGAGGGATTCCTCTGGGAGCTGGAGCAATACCGTCCAGACGGAACTGTCCGAGGGACTTATTATCTTTGGCGAACTGACGCTCACCCTGTACTACGTTGATATCTACTGCGGTCTGATTATCAGCAGCGGTAGAGAAGATCTGGCTCTTCTTGGTAGGAATGGTTGTATTTCTCTCAATCAGTCTGGTAGCAACACCACCCATGGTCTCGATAGACAGAGACAGAGGAGTTACATCCAGTAACAGAATATCACCGGCACCTGCATCACCGGCAAGCTTACCACCCTGGATAGAAGCACCGATTGCTACGCACTCATCAGGGTTAAGAGACTTGCTTGGCTCTTTTCCTGTCATCTGCTTTACCTTGTCCTGTACGGCCGGAATACGTGTAGAACCACCTACAAGTAATACCTGTCCAAGGTCTGCATTTGTAACACCTGCATCCTTCATAGCGTTCTGTACTGGGATTGCTGTTCTCTCTACGAGGTCATGTGTCAGCTCATCGAATTTTGCTCTTGTAAGAGTCATATCGAAATGCTTTGGTCCCTCTGCTGTAGCTGTGATGAATGGAAGGTTGATGTTTGTAGTAGTAGCTGAAGACAGCTCCTTCTTTGCCTTCTCAGCAGCTTCCTTTAATCTCTGGAGTGCCATCTTGTCTGTAGAAAGATCAACACCCTCTGCCTTCTTGAACTCGTCAATCATCCACTGTGTTACCTTGTTATCGAAATCATCACCACCAAGGTGTGTATCACCGTTTGTAGATAATACTTCAATGACTCCGTCACCAATCTCGATGATAGATACATCAAATGTACCACCACCAAGGTCATAAACCATAATCTTCTGCTCTTTCTCATTGTCAAGACCATAAGCAAGTGCTGCTGCTGTAGGCTCGTTGATGATACGCTTTACATCAAGACCTGCAATCTTGCCGGCATCCTTTGTAGCCTGACGCTGAGCATCGTTGAAGTAAGCTGGTACTGTGATAACTGCCTCTGTAACCTTCTCACCGAGGTATCCCTCTGCATCAGCCTTTAACTTCTGAAGTACCATAGCTGAAATCTGCTGTGGGCTGTAGCTCTTGTCATCAATCTGTACCTTGTAATCTGTACCCATATGTCTCTTGATAGAAGAAATTGTCTTCTCAGCATTTGTAACTGCCTGACGCTTTGCAGGCTCACCGATAAGTCTCTCTCCTGTCTTTGTGAAAGCAACTACTGAAGGTGTGGTTCTTGCACCCTCCTGGTTTGCTATAACTGTAGGTTTTCCACCTTCCATAACTGCTACGCAGCTGTTTGTTGTTCCTAAATCAATACCAATGATTTTGCCCATTTTATTTTCCTCCTATTAAATATAGTGTTTTTACATGTTTAATATATTTGTAACCATCCGTTGTCCCACATGAATCCCTTAAATGCTGTCTGCATTCATATAAATCTGATTCACTGTCATGCCGGATAGATGTACACATCATTACTGTACTACCGATACCATGCTGTGGCGTACCACTGAATCCTTGTACATATAGCCCTTCTGAAGCTCCTGTGCTACGGTGCCTGACTCAAGTTCATCATTTTCAACCTGCATCACTGCATTGTGGAAATCAGGGTCAAACTCCTGTCCTACGCACTCTATTGGCTTTACACCTGCAGCATCAAGCTCTGTGAGCATCTGCTTGTAGACCTTATCCATACCTGTGATAAAAGGATCATCCTTCTTATCATCCGGTACTGCTGCAAGACCTCTCTCGAAATTGTCGATTACAGGAAGGATTTTCTCAACTATTGTCTTTGCTCCCATGTCAAACATCTGGGATTTTTCCTTCTCACTTCTCTTGCGGAAGTTCTCGAACTCTGCCATCTGTCTTTTCAGACGGTCGTTAAGCTCTTCAATCTGCTCATCCTTCTTGTCTTTCTTCTTTTTCTTGAAGAGACCTTTCTTTTCATCTGACTTTTCATCTGCTTTTGCATCAGCTAAAGCATCATCATCTGATTCAGTTTCATTCATATCTGTATCTTTTGCTTCTTTGGCTGCCTGAGTGCTTTCCTCATCAGCTCCTTCAATCTCTATCTCTTCTGCTTTGTTTTCTGCAGTCTCATTGTCGATTGTTTCTTTTTTAATATCCTCTGGCATTTTTGACCACCTTCCTATGTTTCATCCTCAGACTTCTTATAAATTCCATCTAACTGGGATTTAAGAGTCTTTAGATTATCCATTACTTTTTCATAATCCATGCGCTTTGGTCCGACAATTCCTATCGTGCCCTTTACGCCCTCACCCAGATCATATGTCGCAGTGACAACACTGCAGTCCTTCATGGTCTGGATTGGAGATTCATTTCCTATATAAACCTGAATGCCTGTTCCATTGTCCTTCTTCTCGGAATCGGATAGGGATTCAGTAACAAGGCTTGCTAGCTCTTCCTTTTCCTCAAATGCTGACAAAAGTGTCGCTGCATTATTGGAATCCGAAAGCTCAGGATACTTCAGAATATTTGTTGCTCCGCTGGTGTAAATCTTAAGATCCTCACTCTCAGCGAAAGTCTGTGCCAATGCATCAATCACATCAGAGACAATTCCTGAATGAATACCAGCTCTCTCCTTTATGCTTGCAATGTTTCCAAGATTAATCTCGTTCATTGCGAGTCCGTTTAATGAGGTGTTAAGCAGAATGTTGAGCTTAAGTATCGTCTCATTGTCAAGCGGCTCATATAAATCAAGCATCTTGTTTCTGACCATATTATTGTTCATAACAATTACTGCAAGCAGGTGCTGGTCGTCAACCTGTGAAAGCTGGATGAATTTCACCTTGTTGTGATTGACATCCGGTGCAGAAACAAGTGTGGCATAATTGGTATTGTTTGCAAGTACCTTTGCCGCCTGCTTTAACACCTGCTCCATCTTTTCGGTATTTTCAATGACCAGCTCCTTCATATCAGAAAGCTCTTTTTCCTTCTTATCATTGGTCTCTATAAGATGGTCTACATATAATCTGTAGCCCTTATCCGAAGGAATTCTTCCTGCTGAGGTATGTGGCTGTACTATATAGCCCATCTCCTCTAAGTCGCTCATCTCATTTCTGATTGTTGCCGAGCTCAGATTAAGATCTGTATATTTTGAAATTGTACGTGAGCCAACCGGCTCTCCTGTGGCGAGATAATTGCGGATGATTGCATCCAGTATGGTAAGCTGTCTCTCGCTCAACTCTAGTTCTTTGTTTTCATTTTCCATTGGTCACACGCTCCATCTGAAGTATGCTTTTAATTTGTTAGCACTCTGTATTTTGGAGTGCTAATTTTTTATCTGTACATAACATACCACCACCTATTAGCAATGTCAACCCTCGAGTGCTAATTTTTTTAATAAAATTTTTGAAACCCCTGATTTTACTGGGGTTTCAGGCTTTATAAATTTTCTATTAAATTGATTTTGGCGGTATTTACACCACTTTTACACCATTTTTCAATTTTTCATTTCAAGCTTAGCATCAAATAATACGAAAAAGCAGTCGATCCTAAATGTGAAAGACTGCTTTATATCATATTTCTTATTGCTTTGTGTATATATTTAGCTGATTGTCTATATCCCGTCCTGCATACATTACTCTAAGTATTGTTACAACCTTTTTATCATTATCCGGAATATAAAGAACAAGATAATTATCTACCGGCAATACACGAAGTCCACGGCTTTTCCATGGTTCTTTTTCATATTTTCGATAACGCTCCGGCATCGTATCCAGACTTAATATCTGTTCTTCCAGACGGTCAAGCTGTCCGCTTGCATTTTCCGGCGATTGTAATTCAAAAGCAATATATTCAAAAATTCCTCTCAAATCACTGTCAGCCTGTTCTGATACTTCTATTTCATATATCATAAGCCATAATCTTTGCGAATATCAGAAAAGGCTTTCTTAGCATTTTTTGTCCGTCCCGCCTGCATATCCGCATATCCCTTCTCTAATTCTTCATTGAACTCTACCTCTGATAATGCGCTGATATCAACAGGTCTGGCAGATGGTATTTTTACTTCAAACGGAAGACCTCTCTGTAAGATAATCTGCTTATAAAACATATTGATAGCATTGGAAGCAGGGATACCAAGTGTAGCCAGAATATTTTCTGCCTTCTCTTTGACATCCGGTTCAATCCTTGCATATAAATTTGCTGATTTTGTAGCCATATAAAACATCTCCTTTCGTGAGCAGTATTTTATCTGTCTTTATTATATGCAAATGTCCGCACAATAGCAATACTAGTTTCACATAAAATATTGTTCAATACATAATAAAGGCTTTCAAAACATCCACATCTGAACGGCTGAAATCCTTAAATCAGTTATTATTATTCCTAATCAAAATCTGTATAATTTTATCATAATTTTCCGGTCTGTGTGGAAACGTACAGTCTGTGCATACCTTGATTCTTTTTCCATTCTTCTCTATGTAGGTCTTACTTCCGGGACAGTTTGGCATACTATACATGGGACAATAACAAAACAGACAATTAAAGTCATCCGAAAGTCCCTTGTGACACGGAAAATATTTGCAATCTTTGTTTTTAAAGTATTTATAAGAGTTTTCCATTTTTATTCCTTCTATATTCATATGCTTTTCTCACAAAGCTCTCTACAAAATGCGGATTTGACGGATAGTACAGGTGTGGAAACCCAAGCCAGTAATTATCATGGCTTATCACGCAGTCGTAGCTTCTGCCTGTGGCCGGCTTGGTCGCAATACAATCAGCTCCGTTATCGGTGCTGTCGTAATAATGAAATTCATGCGCCTTTATTTTTTCATTTGGCGGTAGAAAATTGCTATGCTTTTCCGCAAGCTCAATATATCCGAACCTGACCAGCTTTCCCTTAAAATGACACCCACCATCTAATGCGCCCACAAGCTGCGACTTATTCATATCATTTTGTATATCTGCTTTGTTTTGTATATCTGCTTTATTTTGTACATCAGCCTTGTTTTGCTCATCTGTATCATCACAGATATTATGTATATATGTGTGAAGATACATAAACCCTCCGCACTCTGCAACCGTCGGCATTCCGGCTCTAAAAGCTTTTTTTATGGCATTCAGCATAGATACGTTTTTACTCAGTTCCTTTGCATACAGCTCCGGATAACCGCCTCCAAGCAGCATTGCATCACAATCCTCTGGAAGGCTGGTATCGTGAAGCGGTGAAAAATACTGTAATTTTGCACCGCATTTTTCAAGAAGCTTCAAATTATCTTCATAATAAAAACAAAATGCTTCGTCCATGGCAACAGCTATGTTTACGGTATTTATTGCTTTATTTTGCGAAAATTCATTTTGATCACAATTACCTATATTTTTTTCATTATATACATCTGCATTTTCGCTGTCACCAATTTCATCTGCCGCTTCTGCTATATCTATAAACAAATCCATATCTATTGTCTTTTTTAGCCTGTCGGCAGTTTCATTGAGCTGTTTTTTTATATCTGAAAGCTCATCCGGCATGATAAGCCCCAGATGTCTGCTTGAAAGCCCGATATCCTTCTGTTCCGGAAAATACCCGACTACTTTTACGGAAAGCTCCTTCTCTATCAGAGGCTTTATGATGTCATAATAGCCCTTCGACATCCGATTGAGCAGAACCCCCTTAATCAAGTGCTGAGTGTCATACTGCAAAAAACCGGCTATAAGAGCAAGCACTGACTTTCCCATGCCCTTTGCGTCCACCACGAGTATTATCGGAGTCTGCGTCACCTTTGCCAGATGGTATGACGAACCCTGCTCATATATTCCGCCAAGCCCGTCATATAATCCCATCACGCCCTCAAGCACCGCAAAATCACCATCGGCTCTTTCATCTAAGAAAAGCTGCACTGTTGTCTTTTCGTCCGTAAAAAACGTATCGAGATTTTTGGATGGTACGCCAAGCACCTTTTTGTGAAACATTGGGTCAATATAATCAGGTCCACACTTATATGACAATACGTTTTTTCCGCTATCCTTTAAAAGCTGCAGTAAAGCGCAGGTTATCATTGTTTTTCCACTGCCGCTTTTGGGTGCGGCTATCATAAAACGATTTATTTTCATGTTTTCATCCTTTATTTCATCATATACCTTAAAAATATCAGCCTTTAATGCTTTATTTTCGATGTTTTAATATAGAGGTGCAACATAAAAAGCTCCTGTTAAAATTCAAACGAACATATCCACACCGGATTTTCTGCCTGCATCAGATGGTAATGTCCTATCTGCTTTGAGCGGCTGACCTGCAGCTGCACGATATCTTCATTTTTCACATCATATGCCGACAATATTTCCTTTATCTCACAAATTGTTTCCATGGAAATTGCATTTATCACTATACGGATATGTGGATTTTTTGCTTTAAGAGCCTCTATTATCTCCTTTAGATTGCCACCGCTGCCTCCGATAAATGCGTGTGTCGGCACCGGAAGATTGTCCATCCTGTCAGGAGCCTTTGCATTTATAACATGGATATTTTCAAGTCCATGCTTTTCTCTATTTTGTGTGATAAGCTGCACGGCATTTTCCTTCTGCTCGATGGCATAGACCTCCATATCATCGGAAAGTGATGCAGCCTCTACCGCTATGGAGCCGGTTCCGCTTCCCACATCATAAAGCACTGAATCCGATTTCAAATGAAGCTTGCAGATGCTTACATGCCTTATTTCCTCTTTGGTCATCGGAACCTTTTCACGGATAAATGCTGCATCACTTAGCTGCGGTGTAACATTTTTTGCAACCGGATTGGGATTTTTTATCATGCAGATATACAATCCCTCCCTTTTAAGCTTTTTGCATTCCTGTGGCGAAAGCTGCGATATAGTTTCATCCGGATATGATAGCTGGTATCCCACAGTTACCGAGCATTTTTGTAAACCATACCTTTCGTCACTGCTTAATAGGTGTCCAAGCATATTCACATCCTTTACACCTGACATCAGCATAAACGTTTTTGCATGGTGGCTAATCCGTGATGTAATATTAGACAGCTTTACTCCGTGGATGCTGCATATATACGCATCGTTGTAGGTTTCACCGACCGCTGCCGCCATGTATGACACAGATGAAATTCCAGGAAGGATTGACACATCCGCATTTAATTTTCCTTCAGATATTTCATTTTTTATCGCCAGATACAGCTTTCTGCTTCCACTGTAAAAGCCCGTATCTCCCGAGAATAATATAAGAACATTACTGATTTTTGCAGTATCTGCACAAATTTCGTATAGATAAGGAGTAATCTGTTCTGCAAGATAATACGGCTTTTTGTCTATCTTCGCACTGTATTTTTCTATCATGCGGCTTGCGCCAAGTATAATATCAGCACTTTCTATTGCATCTGAAACAGCTTTTGTCCTACAAGCATCATTTCCCATTCCAATGCCGGCAAGCATGATATGAAGCTTGTTATATTTCCTATCAATATATTCACAAACAGCTTCAAATGACATTCCATCATCCTGCACGCTTTGCCCCACAATATAGACCGGAATATTTTTATTTTTTGCGGCAGCTATTTTCTCAATAAAGCCCCCAGCCGCACCGCTTTTTTTGGTGACCAGACATCTGATATCATACTGATCAATAAGTGCCTCATTAAGCTGTATGCTAAACGGTCCCTGCAATGCCAGAATGTGCTTTCCTGTAATATCATTGTGCATGCATAAGCTTATGCTCTCAAGCCCCGGAAGCACGCGCACATACAATCTTTCCCTGACATCTGAGGTTTTACAATACACTGACAACTCCTTGCTTCCTGTTGTGAGCAGTATATTTCCGTCTGTATTGTTAAGTGCCTTTGCACATGCTTCATTGTCCTCAAAATAGCGGATATTATCATAATCTGCTGATATATCCGTATCTCTTTTAAGACGCACATATTCGATATTTTCTGATATGCTGCTATCCGCCTGATTGTCTGTAACAGCATGTGCCTCGTTAAACGCATAAACTGCCTGCTTTATATTTTCAGTAACTATGGCTGCATACGGATGGGTTGCATCCACTATGAGCTTACATTTTTGTTCCGCAAAGAAGCTTCTCATGCCTTCGCTGTCCATACGCCCCATATGAACATGCGCGAACGGATTTTCATGCAGCACGATTTCACCGTATTCTGTTGCCACGCAAACCGTATGCTCTATGCCTCTTTCACACAGGTGCTCTGATAGCTTACGTCCCTCTGTTGTTCCTGCAAAAATCAGTATTTTACTCAATCTGATATCCTCTCCTTGTGACAAGCTTTCCGTCAATTATTTGTGTACCCTCATTGCCGATAAAGACTGTCGTAAACATGTTAACCTGTGCACTGCGAAGCTCACCGAGGGTACAGACCGTATAGCTTGTTCCCTCACGTCCGATATTTTCGACATAGCCGCATGGTCGTTCCGGCTCTATCGCACAAAGCAGAATATCACAGGCTCTCATCAGATAATCCTTTCTCTTGTGACTTGACGGATTGTACAGTGCTATGACAAAATCACCCTCTGCGGCAGCCACAAGACGCTTTTCAATCTTATCCCACGGCGTGAGCAGGTCACTTAAGCTGATGGTACAAAAATCATGGTTTAATGGTGCTCCAAGCACTGCCGCACCACTGTTTGCCGCTGTAATGCCGGGTATTACCGAAAGCTCTACGTTATCGTATTCCTGCCCAATCTCATACATAAGAGAGGCCAGTCCGTATATTCCAGCATCGCCACTACATACAAGAGAAACTGTTTTGCCCTCAAGTGCCTTTTTAAAGCACAGATGACATCTTTCTTTTTCCTGACGCATTGGAGTGGTCAAAAGCTCTTTTGTCCGGAATTTTTCTCCAAGCAGCTTTATATATACGGTGTATCCCACTATGACATCACTCGCTTCCAGGGCGTCAATCGCCTGCTTTGTCATCATGCTTTCAAAGCCCGGCCCCATACCTACTATGTAAATTTTATTCATGTTAATCTCCATCTCTACTAATTTTATATAACCATGCAGCTATTTGCAATTTTTTAATGATATGATGGTCAAAAGGTATTTTGCCCCTCATTTATGATTAATCAGGATACTTTGCTGCCGCAACCGTTACCCTGTCATATTTATGTTTTTTATAGATAAGTTCTCCTGCTTTATTGCATTCCCTGCTGCATGCAAGCACTGCTGCACGCTCGCACACGTTGTCCACTCCAACATGCTCCCTGACAAACTGCGAGGCACTGAATTCTCCCTGCACCGCCATAAGCTCATCCGCGGTATAAGTGACAAATTCTATCCTGTTTCTTTCGCAAAATTCCTTTATTCCCGGTTCATCTTTTTTCACATCTATTGATGCAATCATGTCTATATCCGAAATATCTATTTGTAGCTTTAAAAGACTTTGTCTGATTGCCCTGTCAATATTTTCAAACGCTGTATCCCTTCTGCACCCAATACCAAGTACAAATTGTGTGGGTTTTAAGTAAATACTGCCATTTTTAGGGTCCTTTGCTTTTTCGCATGATACTACAATATCAGCTCCGTAAGCAGGTGGGAAACCCACTGTTTTTATTGCATCAGCACTCATATCAGCTTCATCTAAAAATGCCTTTATAAGGCTTCTGTGCTTAGCCGGGATGTGCTCCCAGTCGACCGACAAAGTAACCACTTCCCCCGCCAATACCTTTGATGATACTCCGGCAATGCCATCTTTATTGACTATTGCAAGCCTGCATTTCTTTGCAAAAACATCAACTGCAAATTTATTATTGATATCAGTAGCGGTTGTTATAACAGGGGTGGCATTCATCAGTGCTGCTAATAATACAGCAAGCTCATTGGCACCTCCCACATGCCCTGAAAGAATCGGAATAACAAACTGCCCCAGCTCATCTATCACAATAACAGGACTGTCTTTAAGCTTGTTATTTACAGAAGAAGCTATAGCCCTCACTGCAATACCACATGCCCCGATAAAAATCAGAGCCTTTTTTTCACTCATCTGTGCAGCTGTCCAGTCTGATATATTTTGTGATATGTAGCCGGTATTTCTAAAATTTTCATCGGTGGAATTTTTAATATTCTCATCCGATAATCTCGAGCACTTGGTAAAAATCTCCACCTCATATTCACTTTTTTCAAGCTTATAAGCTATGTCACATGACAGCTCATAGCCCTTTTTTGTGAAGCTTACAATGCAAATTTTCATATTTTCAGTTCCCATATATTTCCCATATTTATATATTCACGCCTTTTTTCAATCGTTATCCTTTGACTCTACTGAAGCCTTGCGATACTCTGTCGAAAAATCCGGTGCGTAAAGTCTTGATTTCTCGTAATGCCGGTGAGCTATGACATCCCCCACAAGCACAATCGCTGTCTTTGTGATATTGTGCTCTCTCGCGGTCTGCTTAAGTGTAGCGACAGTGCACACGTATGCCTCCTCCTGTGGCCAGGTTGCCTTGTATACAATTGCAGCAGGTGTCTCTGCCGCGTATCCTCCCTCAATAAGGCTTTCCGTAAGCTTCTCTAAAAGCCCGGTGCTTAAGTAAATCGCCATTGAAGCGTGGTGTGAGGCAAAGCTTGCTATGCTCTCCTTAGGCGGCACCTTCGTGCGCCCCTCCATGCGTGTGATGATGAGCGACTGGGAAATACCGGGGAGCGTATACTCAATGTTGAGCGATGCAGCAGCGCCAAAGCACGCGCTCACGCCCGGACAGCTCTCATATGGTATTAAAAGAGTATCAAGCTCATCCATCTGCTCGCGCACTGCGCCATATATGCTTGGCTCTCCCGTGTGCAGGCGCACAGTCATTTTTCCGTCTGCCTCAGCAGCTTTCATGACTGCGATAACCTCATCCAGTGTCATTTTTGCACTGTTATATATTTCACAGCTCTCCCTTGCATAGTCCAAAAGCTCTGGATTAACAAGCGAGCCTGCATAAATTATCACATCTGCCCTTTGTAAAAGACGCATTCCGCGTACTGTTATTAAATCTGCTGCGCCTGTTCCTGCGCCAACAAAGTAAACCATTTTTCTGCCTTTCTGCTTTTTGCAAGCTCACCAAATTCGTTTGAATACATGATACAGTCTATCTCAAGTCTGCCCTTTGCTCTCTTATCCAGATAAAAGCATATGCGCTCCATCGCATAATCCATTACCTCATACAGCCTGCCGCTTTCCTTAAGTGCCGCCAGGGCCTCCTCTGTCGTAAGGCTGTCCATAATACTCTTTATGTATTCGGGCGCTACACCGCACTTAAACGCAAATGCCGTCAAAAGCTCTATCCTGCAGTCAGCCTCCCTCGAATGAGTGTTCATGATACCTCCTGCTACCTTTATAAGCTTTCCTATATGTCCTGTCAAAAGCATCCTCTTAAAGCCAATATCGGCTGCCATATCAATTGTTTCACCGATAAAGTTGGAGCATTTGACACTCCTGTCCAGATCATAGCCATAGCTTTCCTTCATAAAGTCAAGGCCGTAATTTCCCGGCGCAACCGCCACATAATCATACCCAAACGAATATCTCTGCCTAAGCTCCACCCTTATCGTATCAATAAGAGCCTGTGAGCTCATGGGCTCAACAATACCGCTTGTGCCGAGAATTGATATACCGCCCACTATCCCAAGCCTTGGATTAAAGGTCTTTTTTGCAAGCTCCTTTCCCTTTGGAACCGAGATTGTGATGTCAAGTATTCCCTTAAAATCCAAAAGCTCACAGACCTCCCTTACCTCTTTTTCAATCATCTCACGCGGCACATGATTGATAGCCGCGTTTCCGACAGGCTGGTCTAATCCGGGTTTGGTGACTCTTCCCACTCCGTCACCACCGTCAATATTTATGATAACCAAATCCTGCTTTTTTTTGCACAAAGCAGATGTATCGGAATGCAAAATCCGTACAGAAGCATATATATAAGCTCCGGTGGTCACATCCGGGTCATCCCCTCCGTCCTTTATCACGGCACAGCTTACCTCGTTTTCACTTCTTTTTATGTCGGTGATATCAGCCGTGTAAGCTATTCCCTTAGGTGTCTGAATCGTTATTTTGTTTTTAGCCTTTCCGGTTAAAAGCATATATGCCGCCGCCTTTGATGCCGCCGCAGCACAGCTTCCTGTGGTAAATCCGTATCTCATAATCAACTAAATACCCTCATGCATCAGCCTCTATCAACCAGACTGTAAATCAGCGCATTGCATATGGCAGCCGCAATATTGCTGCCGCCCTTTCGTCCGACATTTACTATGTATGGCACGCCGGTCTCCATAATAAGCTCCTTGGCTGCCTCCACATTGACAAAGCCCACCGGCACACCGATTACAAATGCAGGCTTATATATTCCTTTTTCTATCATATCGTACAGCTCTATAAGCGCTGTCGGTGCATTTCCTATCGCAAAAATCACAGGCTTATCTATCCTTGATGCAAACTCCATGCTTACTGCCGCGCGCGTTGTCTTTTTCTCCTTTGCAATAAGAGCGACCTCATCATCAGCCATAAAGCAGTGCGCCTGTCCTCCGAATTTTGCCAGATATTTTTTATTTATGCCTGAAAGAGCCATGTTGGTATCAGTCACTATATCAGCGCCCTCTGATATCAGCCTTTTTGCAATAGCAACGGCGTCCTTAGAGTATTTAAGCGTCTGTATATAATCAAAATCAGCACTCGTGTGTATGACTCTTTTTGTTATCATCTCCTGATCAGCAGGCAGCGTAATCTGCATTTCAGACAGCTCATGTGAAATTATCTCAAAGCTCCTCTTTTCAATCTCCATCGGCTCTAACTGTTTAATTTTTTTCAATACAATCACCTATCACTTTCAATAATCTTACATTTTCATCATAAGTCTTTACTGCCACACGAAAATACCCTTCCGAAAGCCCCACATAGTTGGAGCAGTCCCGTATCAGTATTCCCTTATTAAGCAGTATATCATATAATGGAAGCTTGCTGTAAAACAGTATGAAATCAGCATCACTTTTATATACCTTAAAGCCAAGCTTTTTTAGTCCATCTGACAGCAGCCTTCTTTGTCTGCTCACATACAATGCCGTTTCTTTAATATACTCTGATTCCCTAATGCATGCCTCTCCTGCCATCTGTGCCAGGACAGACACGTTCCACTCCGGCAGATTTCTTTGAACCTTTTGTCTTACTGCCCCATTTTTACTGAGCATATATCCAAGCCTTACTCCCGGAATAGCAAAAAGCTTGGTAAAGGCTCTTACAACAATCAGATTGTCATAGTCACATAAAAGTGACAAAACAGAATAATTTTTTTCACAAAAGCCCATGAAGCATTCATCTGCTACCACATAAATATGCTTTTCTTTGCAATGCCCTATTATTTGCTTCATGAAAGTGCTGTCTGCAAGATACCCTGTTGGATTGTTTGGATTTGCGATAAAAAATATATCTGTATCATCTGTAAGCATATCCATTAAAACATCCAGCCGTGCAGCAGGGGAAAAATCACTCTGCTCATCCAGCAGGAAATATCCGATATCACAGCCGACTGCACGAAGCACATGCTCATAGCCGAAAAAGCCCGGGGCCAGAAGCACAGCTTTTTTGGGCTTTATGGCATGAGCTATCGCCATAAAAAGCTCTGAGGCTCCGTTTCCGGGAATTACATCCTCGCTTTGTATGCTGCAGCCTTGCTGTGTGAAATACTCTGATATCGCTTTTTTAAGGCCACTGCATGCCATGTCGGGATATCTGTCTGCATACGAAAGTGCATCACTCATAGCCTCTTTAACAGAATGCGGTATGCCAAGAGGATTGATATTTACCGAAAAATCCATATTTACTTTATTGTTGTATATGTCACCGCCATGGATGCTTTTCATTCAAGTCCTCCATCAATTCTTATATCAATTCTTCCATATTCAAAGCAATATTAAAACAAGACTCATAACCGCCACAGATAAAAGCTCACACAAAAACGCAGTAATATACATCAGCCTGTTTGCACGCTTTATATCCTCGTACTCTATCTCACGCAGACCGTCTCCTATGTATTTTTTCTTCACAAGCTTCCCAAAATACACTGCATCACCCGCCAGCTGCACCCTTAAAGCTCCCGCACATACGGACTCTGTCTGGGCTGAGTTGGGGCTTGCGTGATTGAAACGATCTCTTTTAAAGATGCGGTATGCATTTTTGCCATCAAACTGCCTGCCACCGATAAATGCCGCAGCAATCATCAGATATGCACTGATTCTTGCCGGTATGAAATTGACCACATCATCAAGCCTTGCAGCAAATCTGCCAAAATACATATATTTATCATTTTTGTAGCCAAGCATCGAATCCATCGTATTCACAGCCTTGTAGAAAAAGCCCAGCGGCGCGCCGCCGATGGCCAGAAACAGCAGCGGCGCCACCACGCCGTCGGAGGTGTTCTCCGCCACCGTCTCCACGGCGGCGCGGGTCACGGCGGCATCGTCCAGCCGGTCGGTGTCTCGCCCTACGATCATGGAGACGGCGCGGCGGGAGGCGGCCAGATCGCCGCTCTCCAGCGCGTCATAGACCTTCATGGTCTCGTCCCGCAGGGACTTGACCGCCAAGATCTGCCAGCACATCACACTCTCCAGCGCCAGACGCAGCCACGGGCTGACCAGACCGCACAGCCACAGCAGCAGAGCCGGGACGGCGGTGGATATGATGACCACCGCGCCCCACAGAATGGCACCCGCCGCCCGCTCGCCGGACGGCGTTTTGGGGCATACGCACCGCAGCACCCGCTCCAACACGCTGATACATTTTCCAATCAGAACTACCGGATGGGGAAAACTGTGGGGGTCGCCCACCAGAAGGTCTATGCAAAAGCCGATAACAAGTGCCGCAAGCGACCACATCATGCCGTTTCTCCTCCGCCCTGCATCGTAAAAATATAAATGGGATTCTGTCCGATCATCAGATGGTAGCTGCCGGCTTTTCTGTCCCGCGCCGCTTGCAGGGACACCACCTCCGTCTCCGCAAAGGGGAACGCCGTCAGGCAGTCCGTCAGCTCAGCCACGGACTCCAGCGAAACGGCCGTGGCCACGATGCGGACATGGGGATTTTTTGCCAGCAGCAGCGCCACGATCTCGTGCATATTGCCGGCACTGCCGCCGATGAATGCGTGAGTGGGGGCTGGCAGACCGACGCAGGCCTCCGGCGCGCCGCCGCAGACCACCTGTAAGTTTTCCAATGCAAACCGATTACGGTTTTGCCCCAGCAGCGCTGCGGCATCCTCTCGCCGCTCTACGGCGCAGACAAGACCCTGCTTTGCCTGTAAGGCCATTTCCACCGACACCGAGCCGGTACCGGCGCCGATGTCCCAGCAGACGCTCCGCTCCGTCAGGCGCAGCTTGGACAGGCACACCGCCCGCACCTCGCTTTTCGTCATAGGCACCACCGGCATTCCCTCCGCGCTGCGGAGGAAGGCGTCATCCGGCAGACCCGGCGTGACCACCGCGTCGGGGTGGGGATTTTCGATGAGCGCCACGCTCAGGGGTGCATAGGCACCTTCTGCCAGCTCTGCTGCCGTGCCGCACACAATGCGCTCATCCGGGTAGCCCAGCCGCTGTCCCACAGACACGGTGACGCCGCCCAGACCGCCTGCTGTCAGTGTGCGGCACAGGTCGTTGATGCCGCGCTCACCGCCCACCAGCGCGAAGAGCCGGCCGTTTGCCCTCACCTCCGGCAGGATGTTGTGCTGCCGTCCGTGGAGGCTCACCACCCGCACATCCTCGTAGGAGGTTTGCAGCCGGGCGCACAGATAGGACAGCGAGCTCAAACCTGGCAGCACCGCTGTGTCGCAGCCCTCCAGCAGAGGAAGCAGCTTTTTGGTGCCGCTGAAAAAGCCGGTGTCGCCGGACATGACCACCGCAAAGCGGCGGTATTCCCGGTGGGCGCGGATAAAGTCCGCGATATCCTGCGGCGCAATGGCGTCATAGGTAGGCTGTCCCGGCCGCGCCACAGCATCCAACATCCGTTTTGCGCCAATGAGACAGTTCGCCGTCTCGATGGCTTCGCTGACCTCATGGGTCATAGCCTCCCGGCTGCCGGGGCCGATGCCGACGATCCGCACCTGCGGCCGGACGGTGCAGCCGAACCGCTCACACAGCACGTCCAGCACCGCCGCAAAGGGCAGACCCTCCCGCTGGGGCGGGCGGCCGATGACCACCAGCCCCGCGCCCGCCTTTCGGGCGGCGGATACCTTGGCGGGAAAGCCCCCGGCTTCGCCGCCGTCCTTGGTCACCATCCACGCGGCGTTGGCAAACCGCAGTGTGGCCAGATCCATCTCCTCGGAGAAAGGCCCCTGCATGGCGATGATATGAGAGGCTTTTAACCCCGCTGTGCGGCAGGCCTCCAGTGAGGCATCCATGGGCAGCACACGGGCGTATACCCGCTGGGTAAAATCGAGGATACCGCTATACGCCGCCAATTCCTTACTGCCGGTGGTCAGGAGGATGCTGCCCTCGGTATTCGCCAGAAACGCGGCGGCCTCGGCAGCGTTTTCCACGCACACGAGCGCCTCCTTCGGGTCACAGGACTGCCGCAGCAGGCGCAGATATTCTGTTTCCGTCTCCCGGCAGGCCGTGCAGATGCTCTCGGTGATGGAGGTGGCATAGGGGTGGGTAGCGTCGATGACCAGATCGAACCGCGTCCCTTGCAGCATCCGGATGATGTCCGCCACCGGGATGCGCCCCGCCAGAACCGTGACGTTTTTCGCCTCTGGCAGCAGCGTCTCACCGTACTCCGTTGCCACGCATACCGTGGCCTGTACCGGCTGTCCGGCGAGAAATTCCGCCAGCTCTCGACCCTCCGTGGTGCCGGCAAACACGCAGATATTACACATTTCGGTATCCTCTGGGGGTGATGAGCTGTCCCGCCACCGTCTTTGCCGCACTGTTGCCGATAAACACGGTGCAGAACATATCCACCTCCGCCTCCCGCAGCTCTGCCAGCGTCAGGATGCGGCGGCTCTGCCCGTCGCGGCCGATGTTGCGGACGATGCCGCAGAGTCTGTCCTCCGGCAGACGGCGCAGCAAAATATTGCAGGCGCGCTTTACATGATCCGGTCTGCCGTGGCTGGCCGGGTTATACAGGACGATGGTCAGATCCGCCGCCGCCGCGCAGTCCAAGCGCTTTTCGATGGTCTCCCACGGTGTCAGACGGTCGCTGAGGCTGATGACCGCGAAATCATGGGTCAGCGGCGCACCCAGCACTGCCCCGCCGCTGCACGCCGCCGTCAATCCCGGCACCACCTGAATCTCAGGCTCCTGCGCCTCGCCCCTCAGCTCATAGACCAGCGCCGCCATGCCGTAGATGCCGCTGTCACCGGAGCAAACCATGGCGGCGGTCTTGCCGCTGCGCGCCAGCTCCAGCACCAGCTGGCAGCGCTCTGTCTCCCGTGTCATGGGCGTGGAGTGAAGTTCCTTGCCGGGATAGCGATCCCGCACCAGATCCACATAGACGGGGTACCCCACAATGGCGTCGCACGCCTGCAGGGCCTCGTCTGCCCGGATGGTTATATCCTCATAGCCGCCAGGGCCGATGCCCACAACAATTACCTTACCCAAAGCGCACCTCCCAATGCTCCGCCGCGACGGCGACGGTCACTCCGTCCCGCGCTGTTTTTTGTACGATCAGCTTTTCGGCATCCAGCAGCGCCGCCCGTTCACAGACATTGTCTACGCCGGTAACGGAACGGACGAAGTCGGAGGGAGTGAAGTCACCCGCCACATCCCGCAGCTGCTGCGCCGTGTAAAAATGCACCGGCCAGTTGTTTTTCTCACAGGCGGTCAGCAGACCCGGCTCGTCCTGCTTCAGGTCGATGGAACAGACGCCGCAAATGGCCGCCGTGTCCAGGCCATTTTCCGCGAACACTGTCTGCACCGCACGCACCACCGCTTCGGCAGAGATACCCCGCCGGCAGCCTACGCCTACCCGCAACACGCGGGGGATCAGCCGCAGGGTGCGGGCAAAGGGTGTTCTGACGTGCCAGCCGATGAAAATGCCCAGAGGGCCGGTCTCCCCGGCAAACGTACCCTCCGGCAGGGGGACAGGCAGGTAAAACTGGCTACAAAGAGGCACGTCCCCCTCCAGTATCGCCGCCGATACCGCCTTGGCAAGCCCCATGTCGGAGATGGCACAGCCGTGCCGGGCGGCCCATGCGTCCACGGAAAATTTGCCGCGGACATCGGTGGCGGTGGTGACCACCGCCGTGGCGTCCAGCTTCTCCGCCAGCTTTTCCGCCAGCGCGTTGGCGCCGCCGATGTGGCCGGAGAGCAGGGGGATCACAAACTGCCCCGCCTCGTCGATGCACACCACCGCCGGGTCGGTTTTTTTGCTTTTGACATAGGGGGCGATCTCCCGCACGGCGATGCCGCAGGCCCCCACAAAGATCAGTGCGTCCATGGAGGAAAAACTCGCGCCATATACCGCCTTGTCCAGCGGCAGAAAGCCCGGCTCTTCAAAACGCGGCATGGTATAGCACATCCATACCTCCTCCGGCAGCGCCTCCAGTACCCGCCGCGCCGTGGCACAGCCGCCCCGGCTGTAGGCAAACAGGGCGGCTCTCATTGGGCCCCCTTGCGGAACTCCGTTGTAAAATCGGGGTGGTACAGCAGCGACCGGAGATAGTTGTCGCCCAGGCAGTTGCCCACCACGATCAACGATGTCTTGGTCAGACCGTTGCCCGTCACTGTCTCGTGGAGCGTCCCCACAGTGCAGCGGAAGATCTTCTCCTCAGGCCAAGTGGCCTTATACACCACTGCTACCGGCGTCTCGGCGGCATAGCCGCCCGCCAGCAGCTCGACTTGCAGCAGTTCCGTCAGCGAGGTGCTGAGAAACAGCACCATGGTGGCCTGATGGGCCGCCAGCGAGCGGATGGACTCCCGCTCCGGCACCGGGGTGCGGCCCGGGGCGCGGGTGATGATGA
>OHFI01000342.1_pt1 | contig 19763 bp, 10 predicted proteins | sample 1567431 | NCBI WGS metagenome assembly OHFI01 (sample SAMEA3879569, study PRJEB24766) | human gut metagenome | biome: human-associated habitat; feature: feces | place: USA | collected 1985/1987 | reverse complement strand
CCCGTCGGACCGCGAGCCCGATTCGCGGGCCGCCGGGGCACGGCTCAGGCGCCCCCACTTGCCGCACCGGAAGCAGCCAGCGGTATCGGAGTCGAAAAAAAGGGGAAAGAGGCTGGTTTCAAACGAAAAAAGATTATTTTTGCAACCGGTATGAAGACCAAAGAAGATCTGATCGCAACGCTCGATTTCGTGGCCGAATATGCCACCTACCTGCTCGGATCGGGAGTACATACCTCGCGCGTGATCCGGAATTCGCAGCGGATCGGCACTTCGCAGGGCATCGACATCCAGTTGTCGAGCTTCCAGCGGAGCACGATCGTCACGGCCCACGACCCCGAGAGCGGCGAGGCCGTCACCCGCGTGGTGAAGATCCCCGCCCTGCCGATCAGCTTCGAACGCAACTCCGACCTCAGCGCCCTGAGTTGGGACGCCCTCGACGAGCGGCTGCCGCTCGCCGAGATCCGCGCCCGCTACGAGCAGCTGATCTCCAAGCCGCGCATCGACCCGATCTTCGTGCTGCTCACCGTCGGACTGGCCAACGCCTCGTTCTGCCGGCTGTTCGGCGGCGACTGGACCGCCATGTCGATCGTCTTCACCTCGACGCTCGTCGGATTCGCCGCCAAGCAGCGCATGCAGGCACACGGCCTGAACCACTTCCTGACGTTCATCATCTCGTCGTTCCTGGCCTCGCTCTGCGCCTCGATCGCCCTGCGCTTCGACTGCACGTCGGAGACGGCACTGGCCACGAGCGTGCTGTTCCTCGTGCCCGGCGTGCCGCTCATCAACGGCGTGATCGACATCGTCGAAGGACACATCCTGATCGGATGCAGCCGGCTGATCAACGCCCTGCTGCTCATCATCTGCATCGCCGTGGGGATGTCCGCCACACTCATGATGGTCAAAGACAGTCTGCTATGATCGCGCTCGACATCCTGCTCGACGGCTTCTTCGCCGCCATCGCCGCCATCGGCTTCGGAGCCATCTCCGACCCGCCGATGCGCGCCTTCCCGCGCATCGCCCTGCTGGCCGCCGTGGGCCACGCCCTGCGATACTGCCTGATGAACTATGCCGACGTGGACATCGCCTCGGCCTCGCTCTGCGCCTCGATCACCATCGGGCTCGGAAGCCTCTGGCTCGGGCAGGGGATTCACTGCCCGATGACGGTGCTCTACATCCCCGCCCTGCTGCCCATGGTGCCGGGCATCTACGCCTACAAGACCGTATTCTCGCTGCTGATGTTCCTCCAGTCGCTCGACGATACGCAGCAGGGGCTGGCCTACATGCAGCAGTTCTTCCTCAACGCGACGGTCTCGTTCAGCGTGATCATCATGCTGGCGGCCGGAGCCACGCTGCCCATCTTCATCTTCAACCGCCGGGCCTTCTCGCTCACCAGGCGCAAATCCGACCGCATATGACCGTATTCTGGGAGACGATCGCCGCCTACAACGCCGCCACGTGGCCCGTGCAGATCCTGCTCGTGGCCGTGGGAATCGTCCTCACGCTGCTGCTCTGCTTCCGCCCCACGACAGCCGTGAAGAACGCCATGAAGGTCTTCATGGCGCTGCTCAACTTCTGGATTGCATTCGTCTACTACCACATCTACTGCGAGCCCCGCGAATACAACGACCTGCTGACACTCTTCTGGGCCATCATGGGCTGCATGTGGATCTACGACCTGGCGGCACGCAACGCCACGCTCGAACGCACCGGGCACCACACCGGATTCGCCCTGCTGCTCTTCGCCATGCCGTTCATCTACCCGCTCTGCTCGCTCGCACTCGGGAGGGAGTTTCCGATGATCACCTCGCCGGTGATGCCCTGCTCGGTGGCGGTCTTCACCCTCGCGCTGATGCTCGCCTTCGCCGAACGGGTCAATATCATCCTGGCGATGCTCCTCGGCCACTGGGCCCTGGTCGGGCTGTCGAAGGTCTACTACTTCGGCATCCCCGAGGACTATCTGCTGGCCTGCAGTGTGGTGCCGGCGCTCTACGTCTTCCTCCGGGAGTACATCGTCGCCATCTCGCAGCGGCCGAGCAAGCCCTCGCCGCGCGTACTCAACGGCCTGCTCGGCGTGCTGTGCATCATCATCGGCGTGTTCATCGCCTACACGCTCCTGCACCAGTTCAACCTCTTCTCGGAGATCTGATGCGGCCGGGAAACCGGACCGGACAACACAATACGAAACAGAGCGGCCGGGAACTGTAAGGTTCCCGGCCGCTCTGTTTCATGGCAGCGCCCCGTCAGCGGAGCGGTTCGATGCGGAAGCCAAGGCTGTAGGCCGAGTCGCGCCGCAACTCATACTGCTGCCGCGGCTGCGGGCCGCAGCTGGCGTTGCCCAGGCCGCGCTGCACGCAGTCGAGGTTCAGGATCACCTCCGAACGGCGCACGTTGTCCAGGTCATGGGCGTATTTCGTGGCCCACAGATCGGCATCCGTATAGTGGAGCGCACTGAACTCGAGGTAGCCCAGCGCCGTGATCCGGAGCCCGGCCCCGTCGTCGGAGCGGAGCGTGAGCCACCGCACGTCGCTGCGGCCGCCCATCGTCTGCGGGCGCACGTAGGACTCCTCCATCTCATCGACCGAGCATTCGTACACGCCGAAATAGGCGGCATTGTGCCGATCGACGTAGTTCTCGATCGGACCGCGGCCGTACCATGCCACCTGCCCGAGGGCGGGACTGAGCGCCGCCGTCAGCCCCAGGCGCGGGAGGTTGAAGTCGGCAGCCGTCGGGAATTCGGCCGTCACATCGACCGTACCGTCGGCATGGACCGTATATCCGACCGTATAGGGCTGGCGCACGTCATCGCCGATGCGGGCCTCCATCGGGGTCGAGATACGCACCGAGCGACCGTCCCCGGAGACCTCCCAGGTGACCTCGGCATCGGGACGCAGCGCGCAGACCGTCGGGCGGAAGGCGCGCTTGTCGTTGTCGATCGAGCGGTACCAGTTCAGTTCGAAGCCCGCGCCGGCGTGGATCAGCTCCCTGCCGGCATAGCGCAGCGAGGTCACGATGCCGCGGGTGAGGTCCATCTCCATGCGGAAGCCCGTGGCGGCAAGCGTCAGGCGTCCCTCCCCGCTCGAAATCCGGAGCGGCTCGTCCGTAAGGGGCTGCACGGCGCCGGGAAGGCGGCGGCCGGTGACAGCCAGCTGCTCGCTGGCGACCTCATGCCCGGCGTCGGCCCAGACACACGGCCTGCGAAGCCGCACCGAGAGGTTCACGAAGTACTCGCCGTCGTCGCCCACACGGTCGGCATAGGGCAGCGTCAGGGTGGCCGTACTGCCCGGAGCGGCCGACGGCAGGTCGGTATCACCCTCGGCCACGGGGAGGCCGTCGCGCAGCAGCGTCCAGTGCAGGCAGAAGTTGTCGAGGTCGAGGAACGCATAGCGGTTCTCGATGCAGATGCGGCCCGAGGCCGGATCGTCGGCATGCAGGCGCAGATACTGGTAGACCTTCTTGACCTCGAGCAGTTTGGGAGTCACCTGTCGGTCGGGGGTCACGATGCCGTTGCAGCAGAAGTTGTTGTCGTTGGGGGCATCGCCGAAACCGCCGCCATAGTAGTAGTTCGTCGGCAGCTCGCCGTACTTGCACAGGCCCTGATCGACCCAGTCCCAGATGCAGCCGCCGATCATGCGGACCGAACGGTTCTCGATGTAGTCCCAGTACTCCTCGAGGTTGCCGATCGCATTGCCCATGGCGTGGGCATACTCGCACAGGAAGTAGGGTTTGTCGCGGTCCTGACGGTCCTGTTCGATCATGCTCTCGATCGAGGGATACATCCGCGAGTCGATGTCGGCCACGTCGTTCTTGCCCTCGTAGTGGATCGGACGGGGGTCGAGCGCACGCGCCGCGGCGTAGACGGCCTCGAAGTTGCGGCCCGATCCGCACTCGTTGCCCATCGACCAGAAGATCACCGACGGGTGGTTCTTGTCGCGCTCAACCATCCGCACCATGCGGTCGATGAAGGCCGGGCGCCAACTCTCCTTGTCGCTGATCGAGTGGTTGCCGTGGCACTCCACGTCGGCCTCGTCCATGACGTAGAGGCCGTAGTAGTCGAACAGCGCGTACATCTTGGCGTCGTTCGGATAGTGACTCGTGCGGATCGTATTGAGGTTGTGGCGTTTGAAGAGCAGGATATCCTCGATCATCGACTCGACGGGAACCGCCTTGCCCAGCTGCGGGTGGATGTCGTGGCGGTTGGCGCCCTTGAAGAAGATCCGACGGCCGTTGATCCAGACGCGGCGGTCGCGGATCTCGATCTTGCGGAGCCCGTACTGCGAGAAGGTCGTCTCGAGCGTCTGTCCGTCACGGTCCTTCAGTTCGAGGAGCACCGTATAGAGATAGGGCGTCTCGGCCGACCAGAGTTGCGGCGAGGAGACGGGAAGCACGGCCTCGGCAACGGCCTCGGAGCCACGGGCCACACCGCTGAACGGGAGGCTCTGCTCTGCGACGCGGTGCCCTTCGGCATCGAGCAGCGTGACATCGACCGAGGCGGCCTCGCGGCCCCGGCCCCCGACGTTGGCCACATGGGCGCGGACGCGCAGGCCGGCGCTGCGGAAGTCGTCGGACAGGTCGGCATCGAAGCGGAAGTCGCGCAGACGCACCTTCGGGGTGGCGTAAAGGTAGACGTCGCGGTGGATGCCGCTCAGGCGGAACATGTCCTGATCCTCGAGGTAGCTGCCGTCCGACCAGCGGTAGACCTCGACGGCCAGCGTATTGCGGCCCGGACGGACATAGCGCGTGATGTTGAACTCGGCATCGTTGTTCGCGCCCTGGCTGTAGCCTACCCTGCGGCCATTGACCCAGACGTACATGGCGCTGTAGACGCCGTCGAAGTGGAGGTAGACCTCACGGTCCTTCCAGTCGGCCGGCAGGTCGAAATCGCGGCGGTAGGAACCCACCGGGTTGGTCTCCGTCTGGTTCGTATAGCCCTTCTGCGGAAGGATGAAGGGCGGCTGATTCTTGTGCGGGTAGGTCACGTTCGTGTAGATCGGCGTACCGTAGCCGTGCATCTCCCAGTTCGACGGAACGGGAATCTCGTCCCACGCCGAGACGTCGTAACGTTCCCGGTAGAAATCCGCGGGACGCTCGTCGGGGCTCTTCACCCAATGGAACTTCCACATGCCGTTGAGCAGCATGTAACGGCTCGAGCGGTTGCGCACCCACGGCCGGCGGTAGCTCGGGTCACCCTGCATCTCGGCCACCGAGGCGAAGGGCACGAAGGTCGCATGGCCCGGCTCCTTGTTCACGGCGAAGACCGTCTCGTTCTCCCAGTCGTTGTCGCTGGTCGGGCGCAGGGCCGAGAGGTCGATCCGGGCCGTCGAACGGCGAATTGTCCACCGTTGAGCGGGGTCATCGGCCGAAGGGGCCACCTGCCAGGCCGGCTTGCCCGGCTGCACGTCGGGACAGCCGATATTGAGTCCGCCCGCACGGCAGGTGATCGTATAGGTATCCTCCCCGACAGGGGTCAGTTTCCACTCCTGGTTGGCATTGCCGGGGCTCGTGCTCCATTGGATCAGCGGCCCGGGCTGCGAGGCGCGGTTGGCGTTGTCGATGCTCTGGTCGGCAAGTACGGAGGTAATCTGCCAGTAGCCCCCGGTCGAGGACTCGGTGATGATCCAGAGCTGCGACGGCAAGTCTCGGCCCCGGTTGTTCAGGAAGATCTCGGTTTCGTTGTCGAGGCTGCCCTGGTTGTCGAGCACCAGCCCACCCGGGCCGACGATCTCGTAGAGAGCCTTCGGATCGAAGTGCTGCGCCGCCGCGGGACGGGACGGGCACAATCCGACGGCAACCAGCCCGCAGAGGGACAGGAAGCGTTTGAGTGTCATACGCGGTTCAGTTTTTTGGGTTAGATTCGGAATCCAAAGGTAGCAAAAACACGGGCAAGTACCAAGCGGCCGGAGGTTTTTTCAGCGGAGGAGCGGACGTTTGCAGCATCGGAAAAACAACGGGTCCGCGGCGCCGAAACGCCGCGGACCCGGAAAACAATCCGCATGCAGGAATTCACTATTCGATCTCGAGCAGCGGAGCGTCGGTCGGGACATTGTCGCCCTCGGTTACGAAGATCTGCTTCACGGTGCCGGAGTAGTCGGTCGTGATGGCGTTCTCCATCTTCATGGCCTCGAGAACAGCCACCTCCTGGCCGGCCTTAACCGTATCGCCCACCTTGACGGAGAGCGTCAGCACGCGGCCCGGCAGCGGAGCCGTCACGGCATGGCCCGTAATCACGGCCTTCGGGCGGGCGGGAGCGGCCTCCGTAGCCTTCGCCTCGGGCTTGGCGGCAGCAGCCTCGGCGGGCTTCGCAGCCGCGTAAGCCTTCACCTTCTGGTCCGTGAGGAAGGTCTTGGCCACGGCCGGGAAGAGCTCGAGCAGCAGCACCTCCTTCTCGTTGGCCGCCAGCTTGACGCCTCCGGCTTCGGGGAGTTCGGGGTTGGGCTGCATCTTGTACTTCGACGTGTCGTAGGGGGTCTCCTCACGCACACCGCAGATCTTGAAGCGGAACTCGGGATCGATCTTCACCGGCGTTTTGCCGTATTCGCCCTTCACGAGGCCCACAAACTGCGACGACTTGTTGGTATACATCGGACGTCCGGCCTTCTCGTCGAGGGCGCAGTTCACGGCCTGGGCACCCACGATCTGCGAGGTCGGGGTCACCAGAGGCGGCAGACCGGCAGCCAGACGCACCGACGGGATGAGCTCCATGGCGCGCGGCAGAATCTCCTCCGACTTGAGCTGCTTGAGCTGGGCCACCATGTTCGAGTACATGCCGCCCGGGATCTCGGCCTTCTGCACCAGTTCGTTCGGGGCCGGGAAGCCGAAGTATGCCTCGATCTTGCGGCAGAGGTCGATCGTCGCGGCCTCGTCGTCGCGCTGTGCGGCCTCGATGGCACGGTCGAAGAGGGCATCCACCTCGTCGGGCAGTTTGTCGGTCAGCGGGTTGAAGGGCTTCGGCTCGGGTTTCTCGACACCGAATACCGACATGTTGAGCTCCTTGCGGATCTCACGCAGCTCCTTGTTGATCTTGGCCACGGCCTCCATGTTCACGCCCGTGTCGATACCCAGCTTCTTGCAGAAGACGTAGACGAGCTCGATGGCCGGAGCACCCGTACCGCCGGCAAAGTACCAGCAGTTGGTGTCCACGACATCGACGCCCGCAACGATGGCGGCCAGCACCGAGGCCAGGCCGTAACCCGGCGTACAGTGGGTGTGGAAATCGACGGGAATCGACAGGTGCTTCTTGAACAGACGCACGAGCGTGGCCACGCGGCGCGGCGGAATCAGACCCGACATGTCCTTGATGGTGATCATGTCGGCGCCCAGTGCGGCCATCTGACGGGCCTTGTCGAGGAAATAGGCGTCGGTGAAGACCGGATCGGGGTTCTTCTTGCCGAAGAGTTTCGAGAAGAAGCCCTGCTCGGGGTATTTCGGATCGACCGTATAGCATACGGCACAGTCGGCGATGCCGCCGTACTGCTTGACGTACTTGACCGTCGATTTGACATTGTCCACGTCGTTCAGCGCATCGAAGATACGCATGATGCCCAGACCGCTCTCGATGGCGTTGCGGCAGAAGCCGTCGATGATCTCGTCCGTATAGGGCGAGTAGCCGAACAGGTTGCGGCCGCGCGACAGGGCCGTGAGTTTCGACACATTCCCGACAGCCTTATGGATCGTTTCGAGGCGCGTCCACGGATTCTCGTTCAGGTAACGCATCACCGAGTCGGGCACGGCGCCGCCCCACACCTCCATCGCATAGAAATTCGCATCCTTGTAGAAAGGCAGGCAACGGTCGATCTGTGCCTGATTCATTCGGGTCGCGAACGACGACTGCTGGCCGTCGCGCAACGTAAGGTCTCTGATTTTGAGATTTCTTGCCATTGTGATAAGACTTTAGTTCCTGTTTCGGAAATTTGTGTTATTCGAATAACAAAGGTAATAAAGTGTTATGAATATACAACTTTTTCGGACACTTTTTTCGAAAAATCTCACTCCGGGACTGCTTTTCGGAGCGCGAAAAGGCCTATCGGAGCGATATTTCGGTCGAAACGGCGAATCGAAGCAAGGAAAGCATCCGAAACCGGACCGCGAGGCCGTTCAGTGCAGGCGGCCGCCGCCGGTCGGCGCGGAGGGACCGGAAGGCGCGGAAGGGCCCGATGGCTCGCCGGCGTCGGGATGACGGTCGAGATAGAGCCGCTTGAAGACATGCACGCAGAAGACGAACATCGACAACAGCAGCGGCCCGAAGATCACCCCCATGAACCCGAAGAGCGAGAGGCCGATGACCACGCCGAAGACCGTGATGAGCGGGTGGATGTCGGCCATGCGGCGCTGCAGGACGAGCCGCACGACATTGTCCGACTGCGTGACCACCGCCACGCCATAGGCCGCCAGCCCGACGGCGGCCCCCGTGTGGCCGCCGAGCCCCAGCCAAAGCGCCAGCGGCACCCAGACGAGCGCCGTGCCGACAACCGGAATGATCGTGGCCAGGCAGGTCAGCACACCCCAGAAGAGCGGATCGGGCACCCCGAAGAGCAGGTAACCCGCCAGTGCGACGCCTCCCTGCACGACGGCCAGCAGCGGGACGCCGATGGCGTTCGATCTAACGATCATGCGAACCTCGTGCAGGGCGTCGCTCCCCACCCCGCGGCTGAAGGGGAGCAGCTCGCGGATGTACTCCTCCATGCGGCGGCCACCCAGCAGCATGAAGTAGAGCACGAAGAGCAGGACCACCACATTGACCGCAAAGCCCGTCACCCCGCCGAGGAGCCACTGCCCAAGGTGCGGAAGCTCCGAGAGCAGGCTCCGCAGGTTGCTCTCCTGCCACAGGTCGTAGCCCGTACGCTCCTGGACCAGCGCCGCGAGGTGTCGGGCCGAGGCGACAAGCTGGCGGGGATCGAGCGTAAGACGCTGCACGCGCTCGGCAACCATCCAGACCAGCAGCGAGATCGGCACCAGGAAGCAGCACACCGCCTCGCCCAGCAGCAGCCAGGCCGCCGCACTGCGCCGCCAGCCGTGCCGCCCGGTCAATCGGCACATCTGCCCGCGCAGCAGGACATAGATCGTCGCGGCCCCCATCAGTCCCCCCAGAAAGGGGGTCAGTTCGACGAAGACGACGGTTCCCAGACCTACGATCAGCGCCACGAGCGAATAGCGCCAGTATTGTTCCCGGACAGACGGCATGCGATACCTTGATATATAATACCGGAAAGGGAGATGACGCAAGGAGCGTGCCACCGGTCCGATACGGCGCCGCGCACGGTATTCCGAACGGGCTGCGGCATGGCACGTCAAAATTTCCGCAATGTACTATTGCGTTCCAGATATATTTCATTATATTTGTAATCCTTATAACGAATGGCAGTTCGTCCTCTATGTTGTTGGAGAGATTCCGCCCGCACCCTTCAGGCCGTCGTTCCGCACGGCCTCTGCGCAGTTTTCGGTCCTGCGCCCGGATCCGTCGGGCCGCAGACGAGAAACGCTCTGCCGGGTCCTGTCACCTGCAAAAAGGCACTCCAGGTGCCGCACGGGAAGTTAAAATACGATGAAATCCGACCTCCCCGACATCTGCTTCCCCCACAAAGAGACTACCTTTGCGATGGGAATCCGCATCGAAAGAAACCCTTAATCCATATTTTATGAAAAAACCTCTACTTCACTTTCTCCTGATGGCGGCCTTCATCCTGATCGGCTCGTCATCGGCAATCGCACAATCGACAGTGATCGGTAAGGTCGTCGATGAGAACGACGCGCCGCTCATCGGTGCGACCGTCATCGTGCCCGGCACCTCGACCGGTACCGGAACCGACGCAGCCGGCAACTTCTCGCTGAAGGTCGATGCCGGAACGCAGAGCGTCGAGATCTCATTTATCGGTTACATGACCGAGACCCGCGAGATCAAGGGGGGGGGTCGCATTGACCTCGGCACAATCGTCCTGAAGACCGACGCCGTGACGCTGCAGGACGTCATCGTCTCGCAGTCGGTGGCCGTGCAGCGCAAGACCCCGGTGGCCGTATCGACCGTCACGGCCGACGAGATCACCTACAAACTCGGCGGACAGGAGTTCCCCGAGATCCTCAAATCGACCCCCGGCGTATATGTGACCAAGGACGGCGGCGGATTCGGCGACGCCAAGATCAACATGCGCGGCTTCCAGTCGGCCAACGTCGCCGTGATGGTGAACGGCGTGCCGGTCAATGACATGGAATGGGGCGGCGTTTACTGGTCGAACTGGGCCGGTCTCTCGGACGTGACGCGCAGCATGCAGACGCAGCGCGGTCTGGGCGCCTCGAAAATCTCGGCCCCCTCGGTGGGCGGTTCGGTGAACATCGTCACCAACGGCATCGACGCCAAGAAGGGCGGCACGTTCTCGTTCGGCGTCGGCAACGACGGACTCTACAACCTCTCGCTCAGCCTCTCGACCGGCCTGACCAAGAACGGATGGGCCATGTCGATCCTCGCGGCCAAGCGCTGGGGCGACGGCTACATCCAGGGCACGAACTTCGAGGGCTACAACTGGTTCGTGAACATCTCGAAGCGCATCAACGACCGGCACCAGCTCTCGCTCACGGCATTCGGCGCCCCCCAGAAGCACGGACAGCGCAACGCCCTGAACGACGGTCTGACGATCGCCGAGTGGCAGAAGGCCAAGAACTTCATGGGAGAGAAGGACATGTACCGCTACAACGCCAGCTACGGTTTCGACAAGAACGGCAAACAGCGCTACTCGAGCTTCAACGAGTACCACAAGCCCCAGATCTCGCTCAACCACCAGTGGCAGATCGACTACAAGTCGTCGCTCTCGACGGCCCTCTACATGTCGATCGGACGCGGCTCGGGATACTCGGGACAGGGCCGCACGTCGGCCGACCGCAACGCCTGGAAGGGCACGAACTACGGTATCCTGAACACCACGTTCCGCAACCCCGACGGCACGTTCGCCTACGACAAGATCCAGGAGCTCAACGCCGCCAGCATCGACGGCTCGCGCATGGTGATGTCGAAGAGCAACAACAACCACATGTGGTACGGTCTGCTCTCGACCTACACCAACCAGATCACCCCGTCGCTCGAGCTCTCAGCCGGTGTCGATGTCCGCTACTACATCGGTGAGCACAACAACGAGATCATCGACCTCTACGACGGCAAGTACTTCATCGACGACAACAGCCGCCGCAACGTCAAGGCCTCGGACAACATCGCCGCTGCCGATCCCACGTGGCAGTACGAGAAGCTGCAGGTGGGCGACAAGGTCTACCGCGACTACGACGGACACGTCCACCAGGAGGGCGTATTCGCACAGCTCGAGTGGACGCGCAACAAGCTCAACGCATTCGTCTCGGGTTCGATCTCCAACACCGGATACTGGCGCTACGACCGCTTCTACTACGACGCCGAGCACGCCGAGTCGGACCACGTGAACTTCCTCGGATACACGGTCAAGGGCGGCGCCAACTACAACATCACCGACAAGCACAACGTATTCGCCAACCTCGGATACATCAGCCGCGCGCCCTTCTTCTCGGGCGGCGCATTCCTGCAGAGCACCACGAGCAACGTGACCAACCCCGACCCGCTCAACGAGCGCGTCTTCTCGGCCGAACTCGGATACGGCTTCCGCTCGGGGATCTTCACCGCCAACCTCAACGCCTACTACACGCTCTGGATGGACAAGTCGTTCGTCCGCTCGACGCAGATGTCCAACGGCGACTACGCCCGCATCAACCTGGGCGGCGTGGATGCCCGCCACATGGGTATCGAGCTCGACTTCTCGCTGCGTCCGACCCGCTGGATGGACATCACCGGCATGCTCTCGCTCGGCAACTGGATCTGGGACAGCAACACGAAGGGTTACATCTACGACTCGCAGGGCCAGCCGATGACCGCCGCACTCGACGGTACGGTGGCTTCGGGCATCATGGCCGACGACCACGCCTGGCTCTTCCTCAAGCAGAAGGGCATCAAGGTCGGCGGATCGGCACAGACCACCGGCGCCATCGGCGTGACGGTGCGCCCGATGAAGGGCCTGCGCGTCAGCGCCGACTGGAACGCCTACGGCAACAACTACGCCGACTTCTGGCTCGGCTCGGGCCTGAACGGCAACCAGACCATCGAGGTCAAGGATCCGTGGCGCATTCCGTGGGGGCACCAGCTCGACCTCTCGGCCAGCTACCGCTTCAAGATCGGCAACATCTTCGCCACGATCTACGGCAACGTGAACAACGTCTACAACTACAACTACATCATGGATGCGCAGAGCGACGCTCTCCAGGAGGGTATCTGGCAGAACGCCTACGCCGTCATGTACTCGTTCGGACGCACCTACACCGTAAGAGTGAAAATCAACTTCTAACCATACTCCGGAATATTCGACATGAACAAGCATATCAAACTCGCACTGATCTTCGCAGCCGCCGCACTCGCCGGTACGGGCTGCACGGTCGATGACTACAACGACGCCTATCTGGACGGCTTCGACTCCGATCAGGAGGTGACCGACATCCAGACGGTGAGCTACACGCTCACCGATGCGGACTACTCCTCGGTGGCCAACAACGCCGCGAACAAGGCGATCGCCGAGGCGGCAGGTCCGGAGGCCGTCGAGGCCCTGGCAGCCGTCGGCACGGCCAAATGCTTCTCCGAGGCGGCTCCCGCCGAGACCTACCTGCCGGCATTCGTATCGGCGGGCTACAACTCCTACCTGTCGAACGGTTCGACGGTGACGGTGACCTACCGCAAGGCCACGGCACAGGCCGAGGAGATCGTAAAGCTCACGGCGGCCGAAACCTACACGGTGACGGGCGAAAACTACAAGTCGGTATGGGGCGAGACCCCGGCCAACTACTTCACCCCCTCCAAGCCGCTCGAGGGCTATGCCGACAAGTTCCTCTCGGCTGCCTACCCCGACGCTGCGGAGGGTACGGTGAAGCTCGTGTCCTACAACTACTCCGATTCGGAGCCCAGCACGGGCGGCGAGTCGGCGGCAACGAGCATCGACGAGTCGTTTGCCGGCGGACTGAACGCCTGGCAGATCGTCAAGGGCGAGAGCTCCTCGACCTGGACGCTCGATTCGTACAACGGAGTCAATTCGGCCAAGGTGTCAGCCTTCAAGACCGAAGGGGCACAGGATCTGTGGCTGATCTCCGAAAAGGTGAACCTCTCGGCAAGCGAACAGCCGCAGCTGGCCTTCGACGTGAAGATCTCCTACTGGACGCATGACGGGCTGCAGGTGCTGGTTTCGACCGACTACAACGGCGTGACGCCCGAGGAGGCCACGTGGACCGACCTGACGCACTGCTTCGCATTCGACGACAAGACGGCCGGCAAGTGGTACACGGCAGGCATCTGCGACATGAGCGCCTACAAGAGCGATGCGGTCTACATCGCCTTCCGTTACACGGGCAACGCCGCCGAAGAGAAGACGACGACCTACCAGATCGGCAACATCCAGCTGGGCGACGGCGTGGTGACCGCCGCCGAGAAGGAGCTCTTCAGCGATGCGTTCGAGGCCGTGGATGCAGAGAACAACAAAATCTTCGACAAGTGGGAGGTGAAGGCCGTGGCCGACGAGACGAAGCAGTGGTACCTGACCACCTATTCGAACAACACCTACGCCCAGGAGACAGCCAACAAGGCTGCGGGAGCCGTCGAGTCGTGGCTCGTCACGAAGGAACCGATCGCCGTGCCGGCATTCGACGCCGAGGGCATGACGGTGCTCGGATTCGACCTCAAGATCGGCTTCTGGAACGCCGACTGCCTCACGGTGCTCGCATCGGAGAACTACACGGGCGACGTGTCCGCAGCCGAGTGGACCGACCTGACGGCACACTTCCTGATCCCGCAGACGCCGACAGGAGGCTATGCCGACAACTTCTCGGCAGCCGGTCTGGCTCCGCTTTACCAGTTCGCCGGCAAATCGGTCTACATCGCCTTCCGCTACCAGGGCAACGGCGCCGAGAAGCGCACGACGACCTACCAGGTGGACAACGTGAAGGTGGCCAGCATCTCGCGCAACGCCGCATCGGCGGCCTCGACGCTTGCAGCCATGACCCGTGCGGCGATGGTCAAGGAGCGTTACGCCGCCTACACCTTCAACGGCACCAACTGGGAGCCGACGCCCGACACGGCCGTCATCAACCCCGAGGACTACGAGGCCATGGGCAGCTCGCACCCGAACTTCAGCTCGTCGTTCTCGCCCGACGTCTACCTGCCCGTCTACCTCAAGCTCAAGTACCCCTACGCACAGCCCGAGGAGACGAAGGACATCGCCTACCAGTACTATGAGGACAACGTGACGAGCCCGCGTGCCGACCGCTACGCATTCGACGGTTCGCAGTGGACCAAGGTCGAAGCCTACGAGACGCTCGAAGGCCCGTTCAAGAAGGTGGACGGCAAGTGGAGCTTCAACCCCAGCCTGACGATCGTCGTGGCGCCCGACAAGAGCGAGCTGAGCAAGAGCATCTACCAGGCCGGCGTAGACTGGGTGATCGCCAACAAGGACCCGATGTACCGCTACGACAACCGCAGCGACTCATACATGACCGACTCGGAGTACTACAGCGGTTGCGCCGTGGGTTACACGAACCTCAACTGGCGCATCAACACGCTGCCCAAGTACTACTGGGGACCGGCCGGCGAGGACATCTCGGCCTACGAAAACTGGGCTTCGGACGACAAGGAGGCCGCACGCGCATCCTATGCGGCATTCTATGCCGAGACGGAGAAGCGCTTCGGCGAGGTGATGTCCGGTGCGCTGGGTACGCTCTACCCCAACGTCAAGATGATCGACGGCATCGATGTCATCTACACGCTCGAGTTCATGCTCTACACGCAGCACATCGGTTCGAGCACGGGCAAGGTGACCCACGCATTCGAGTTCAAGCTCGTGGCCGACGGCCAGTTCGAGTACGTGCGGATGTACGCCCTCGCACCGGAGTTCGAACTCATGCGCGACGAAAACTTCAAGTAGCGGAGCCCGCACCACAAAACGGAAAGGCCGCCCGAGTGATCGGGCGGCCTTCCTGTTTGCGGTATGCCGGTCGGCAAAAAAAGGCGAGGAAGCCGGGCCAGAAAGAGGCACAACACACGGCAGCTGCCTGCCGAATAAAGCCCAAAGCCATCGGGCCGCTGCCGGAGCTGCAGGCCGCAACAGACCTTACGGGCAGGTCGCGTGGAGGCAGGCCGTCAGAGCAGCATCTGCCTGAGGGCCGCGCAGGAAGAGGCCGGGTCGTGGGCATCGAAGAGGAAGCCCCCGATACCCAACGTCCGGGCCGTGTCGATGTTGGCCGGGCGGTCGTCGATGAAGAGCGTCTCGGAAGGGAGGAGTCCGTAACGGTCGAGCAGGATCTCATAGATCCGCGGCTCGGGCTTGACACAAAGCTCCTCGCACGACACGACCTCACCGTCGAAAAGCCCGTAGACGGGGAAACGGCGCAGGTAGTCGATGAACTCGCGCGACATGTTCGAGAGCACGTAGAGGCGGTAGCCGGCCTCCTTCAGGTCGCGGACGAGCTCTTCGGTCGGCGCAACGGGCTCCTGCAGGTCGATGGCCCGCTGGAGCACGGCCGCGCAGGTCTCGCGCGAACGGCCGGTCATCCCGACCAAGGTGTCGGTAACCTCCCCGAGGGTCGAGGTGCCCCGGTCGTACTCCTCCCAGAAACGGGGCATCTTCGGGGCCCGGAGGAAGCTGAAGAATTCGATGATCTCCGGATCGCACTTGCGCTTGTCGCGGGCGAAGAGCACTCCGCCCAGATCGAATACGATGTTTTTCATGGTTGCAAAGATAGTGCATGCGGCCGGGATTTACAAATACCGGGGCCCGACGGCCGCTCGCAGGGAGCACCGGGGAGGGGAAGAACGGCCGGCCCGGGCGGGAACGAATCCCGTCCGGGCCGGATGCCGGAAAAGAAGGCGGTGCACCCTGCCGGGTCTGCCGGAAAGGGCTGTCACCGGAAAAGGGCTGCCGCTATACGGGCCGCCACACAGGGCTGCGCCGGAATCAGAAGAGGTGGAAGGCGACCGTGAGCCCCGCCATGACGATGGCGACCATCGACATGAGCTTGATGAGGATGTTGAGCGACGGGCCCGAGGTATCCTTGAAGGGGTCGCCCACCGTGTCGCCGACGACCGTAGCCTTGTGGCACTCGGAACCCTTGCCGCCGAAGTGGCCCTCCTCGACCATCTTCTTGGCGTTGTCCCACGCACCGCCGGCATTGGCCATGAAGACCGCCAGCACGAAGCCCGAACCGAGGCCGCCGACCAGCAGGCCCATGACGCCCGCCACGCCGAAGACAAGGCCGACAACCACCGGCACGATGATGGCCAGCAGACTCGGGAAAAGCATCTCACGCTGCGCCCCGCGCGTCGAGATGGCCACGCAGCGCGCATAGTCGGGCGTACCCTCGCCCGTGAGGATTCCCTTGATCTCGCGGAACTGGCGCCGCACCTCCTGCACCATGCTCTCGGCCGCGCGGCCCACGGCGTTCATCGTCAGGCCGCAGAAGAGGAACGACATCATCGCGCCGATGAAGACGCCGACGAGCACCGTGGGGTTCATCAGCGAGACGTTGTAGTAGGACATGAAGTCGAGGATCGAGGCCTGCTCGACCAGACACCGCGTGCCGTCGGTGAAGACCAGCTCGGTGACGCCGTTGTGGAGCAGTCCGATGCGGATCTCCTCGACGTAGGAGGCCAGCAGGGCCAGCGCCGTGAGGGCGGCCGAGCCGATGGCGAAGCCCTTGCCCGTGGCAGCCGTCGTGTTGCCCAGCGCGTCGAGGGCATCGGTACGCTTGCGCACCTCGGGGCCCAGGCCGCTCATCTCGGCATTGCCGCCGGCGTTGTCGGCGATGGGTCCGTAGGCGTCGGTGGCCAGCGTGATGCCCAGCGTCGAAAGCATGCCCACGGCGGCGATGCCGATGCCGTAGAGGCCCTGCGAGAGGTTCTGCGGCGTCATCATGTGGTGGATGTCGAAGCCGATGGCGCAAAGGTAGGCCAGGATGATGGCCACGCCGATCGTCACAACGGGGATGGCCGTGGAGATCATTCCCGAGCCGACGCCGGCGATGATGACCGTCGCGGGGCCGGTCTTCGAGCTGCCGGCGATCTTCTGCGTCGGACGGTAGGAGTGCGAGGTGTAGTACTCGGTGGCCTGTCCGATCACGACGCCGGCCACGAGGCCCGTGATGACCGAGAAGGAGAGCCCCACCCAGTTCTCGATGCCCAGCAGATAGAGGATGCCGAAGGTGGCCAGGGCGATCAGCAGCGAGCTGAAATTGACGCCCACACCCAGCGAGCGGAGCAGCTCGCGCATCGTGGCCCCCTCCTTCGTGCGCACGAGGAAGATGCCGATGATCGAGAGCAGGATGCCCACGGCGGCGATCAGCATCGGGGCCAGCACGGCCTTGAGCTGCAGGGCTTCGCTGCCGGCCGAGGCGAAGGCTGCGGCGCCGAGCGCCGCGGTGGCCAGCACCGAACCGCAGTAGCTCTCGTAGAGGTCGGCGCCCATGCCGGCCACGTCGCCCACATTGTCACCTACGTTGTCGGCAATCGTCGCCGGATTGCGCGGGTCGTCCTCGGGGATGCCGGCCTCGACCTTGCCCACCAGGTCGGCGCCCACGTCGGCAGCCTTCGTGTAGATGCCGCCGCCGACACGGGCGAAGAGGGCCTGCGTCGAGGCTCCCATGCCGAAGGTCAGCATCGTCGTGGTGATGACGACCAGCTTCTGCGGTCCGGCCACATCGGTGAAGTGGTCGAGGATCAGGTACCAGAACGAGATATCGAGCAGGCCGAGGCCCACGACGACCAGTCCCATGACGGCGCCGCTGCGGAAGGCGACCTTCAGGCCGCGGTCGAGCGACTGGCGCGCCGCATGGGCCGTGCGGGCCGAGGCGTAGGTTGCGGTCTTCATGCCGAAGAAACCCGCAAGCCCCGAGAAGAACCCGCCCGTCAGGAAGGCGAAGGGCACCCACGGGTTCTGCACGCCGGCACCGTAGGCCAGGTAGGCGAACAGAAGCGCCAGGGCGACGAAGACGATCGTGACGACCTTGTACTGCTGGCGCAGATAGGCCATCGCCCCCTTGCGGACATGTGCCGCGATCTCACGCATGCGCTCCGTGCCCTCGTCCTCACGCTTCATCCGCGTGTAGAAGATCCACGCCACGGCCAATGCAACGACCGAAGCGGCGGGCACGATCCAGAAAATCAAAGGTGTGTTCATTGCGGTAGTGGATAATTAGGATTGGTATGGATTGAGAACAAATATAACATTTTTTTCGACTTCCCGGTCGGCCGAAGCGCCGGAAAACCCGTTTTTTTCGTACTTTTACCTCCAAACCCGGCACGCCGGAGAACTCCCAAAACCATCCGCATGAAATGAACCCGCAACTAACCGCAAAACAACCCCGCGTCGAGGTGGTCGATGCCTTGCGCGGCTTTGCCGTCATGGCGATTCTGCTGGTCCACAGCGTCGAGCACTTCAACTTCTACATCTACCCCACCGACCAGCCCGACTGGCTCGCCTGGTTGGACCGCAGCGTCTTCTGCGGTGTCTTCGCCCTGATGGCCGGCAAATCCTACGCCATCTTCGCCCTGCTCTTCGGGTTCACGTTCTACGTGCAATGGAGCAACCAGCGGCGGCAGGGACGCGACTTCGGGTACCGATTCCTCTGGCGGCTGCTCCTGCTCGTGGGCTTCGCATCGCTCAACTCGGTATTCTTCATGGCTGGCGACGTGCTGCTGCTCTTCGCCGCCGTAGGCATCATTCTCTTCCTGGTGCGCAACTGCAGCGACAAGGTGCTGCTGGGACTGGCTGTGCTCTTCCTGCTGCAGCCCGTCGAGTGGTTCCACTACGCGGCCGGGGCCATCGACCCCGCCTACCGGGCCCCCGATCTGGGCGTGGGCGCACTCTTCGGCGAGGCGATCGCATACACGCAACAGGGAGATTTCCTCCATTTCGTGCGCAACAACCTCCTGACGGGACAAAAGGCCAGCCTCTTCTGGGCCATCGACGCCGGGCGCTACATCCAGACGGCCGGACTCTTCCTCCTGGGCTTCTACTTCGGCCGCCGGCAGCTCTTCCTGGGCGGCGAGCGCAACATACGGCGGTGGTTCGCGCTGCTCGTCGCCAGCGCCGTGCTCTACGCCCCGCTCAACCAGCTCTCGGAACTGGTAGCCGGCGACAGCGCCCTGCAACCCACGCTGGGGACCGTGCTCGACATGTGGCAGAAACTCGCCTTCACGTTCGTGCTCGTCTCGTCGTTCGTGCTGCTCTACCACCGTTTCGAAGGGTTCCGCCGCCGGGTGGCCGACCTGCGTACCTACGGACGGATGAGCCTGTCGAACTACATCGGGCAGTCGATCCTCGGCGCACTGGTCTACTATCCGTTCGGGCTGGGGCTGGCGACCCGCTGCGGACAGACGGTCAGCCTGCTCATCGGCATCGCGATGCTCGTGCTGCAGATCGCCTGCTGCAAATGGTGGCTCAAGCGGCACAGACAGGGACCGCTGGAGTGGATCTGGCACAAATGGACCTGGATCGGGAGTTCGGCGAAGTGATGCCGGGAAGGACGGTGTCGCCGGAGGTATCGCCCGAAAAGGGGCGAAATGATATTTTTTTCCGAAAATATTTGGTGCTTTCGGATTTTAGGCTTATCTTTGTGCGCTCTTAAAACGATAAGGGCACCAAAAAACAGAGTTCGGGGTGTAGCGCAGTCCGGTTAGCGCGCCAGCTTCGGGAGTTGGAGGTCGCTGGTTCGAATCCAGTCTCCCCGAC
>OHFI01000333.1_pt1 | contig 20186 bp, 12 predicted proteins | sample 1567431 | NCBI WGS metagenome assembly OHFI01 (sample SAMEA3879569, study PRJEB24766) | human gut metagenome | biome: human-associated habitat; feature: feces | place: USA | collected 1985/1987 | reverse complement strand
TGTTCAAGGCTGCCGAAGAAAACGCTAAATGGCGTTACAACAGCTACAAGCGTCTTTCCAAAGAAAATTGGGGCGCTGAAGTTACAGAGTAATTCCGATTACTAAATAAAGAATAGAGGCTGCTCCTGAATAAGGCGTAGTCTCTATTTGTTTTTAATTAACAATACTAAATATCACAGGTTATGATTGGATTTATCATTTGGATTATCGGTGTGGTTCTGTGTGTCAAAGCCGTACTTGAAATCATGAAGTGGCCGGTAGACGGCGTGAAGAAACTATTAGTTGCAATTATCATCCTGCTCACAAGCTGGATTGGAATCTGTGTTTACTACTTCTGGGGAAGGGAAAACCTGCCTCAAATACTGAAATAAGTTCCAGTATCATTTACAGAAGTAAACAGACGTGTATTAAGAACAAGGGGGATAGACAACAGCTATCCCCTTCTTTTCAGAAACTCGGTAGGACTCTCCCCAAACTGTTCCTTATAGCATTTCGTGAAATAGGAAGGTGACGAAAAGCCCACTTCATAGGCAATCTCCGCTACCGTCATGTCAGAGGAGGCAAGCAGTGAGGCAGCCTTTTTCAACCTCATCTGGCGCAGCAGCTCATTCGGCGAATAGTTGGTCAGCGATTTCAGCTTACGGTAAAGCTGCACACGGCTCATACCCATATTCCGTCCCAAATCCTCCACATTGAGTTCCGCATCTTTCATCCTCTCCTCGACAAGCGATTTGAAGCGGGAGACGAAACCCTTATCCAAATCACTGATGGCTTCCTTCTCGATAGTCTGGTTATCTCCGAAGAACTGCCTCAACTGACGGCGGTTTGCAATAAGATTGCGGACACGAGACAAGAGCAACTGCGAATTGAATGGTTTGGAAATATAAGAATCGGCACCGCCATCATAGCCCTGGATACGCTGTTCGTCCAGCGAGCAGGCCGTCAGCAGAATCACCGGGATATGGCATGTCTGCAACTCTCCCTTCAAGCGGCGGCAGCATTCCACACCATCCATACCGGGCATCATTACATCCGAGATAATCACATCCGGCACATACCTCATGGCCAGCCTGATACCCTCTGCCCCGTCCGCCGCATCCAATACACGAAATTCGTTCGATAACAGCGACTTCACATAGCTGCGGATATCCGCATTATCGTCAATTACCAGCACAGTAGGACAATCGGCCTCAACCACCTCTTCGCCTGCTTTCACTTCCGTATCTATCAAGGTGGACGACACGTCCTGCTCTTCGGCAGGCAACGTCACTATGGTGGGATGGTACTGCGAAACATCCTGCTGCGGGAAAGTAACGATGAAAGTAGTGCCTTTCTCGTCACTGCGTGCCGTAATGTTACCGCCATGCATCTCTACAAAGGCACGTACCAGCGCCAGTCCGATACCGGTACCGGCTTGATGCCCGTCCACTTGATAGAAGCGCTCGAAGATGGCTTCCACATCGGTCGAAGAAATGTAGCTGCCGGAATTGAAGACGGACAGACTGTAGTTCTGTTCCGACTTTAACAACCGTACGGTGATTTTCCCGTTCTCCGGCGTATACTTCACGGCATTGGAGAAGAGATTGAAGTAAATGCGCTCCATCTTCTCCGCATCCGCCATCATCCGGAAGTCCGTATCGGGAGATGCCTCAAAGCTGAAAGCAATATGTTTCTTCAGCAACGCCATGCGGAAAGAGTCGTTCCAGCCCCGGAAGCTGTCGAGCAAATCAAAAGGTTCGAGATGGAGCTCCATGCGCCCGTTCTCCACCTTCCGGAAATCAAGTATCTGGTTGACCAGGCGAAGCAGGATATGCACATTCTTTTTCATCAGCTCGAGGAGCTGGCGCGGCTGTCCGTCGAGGGTGCGGTTGGCAAGAAGCTGCTCTATGGGATCGGCTATCAGCGTCAGCGGAGTACGGAAATCGTGTGAAATATTCGTGAAGAACACCAGCTTGGCGTGCGTAGCCTCCTCCAGTTCATGGGAAAGCTGTTCCAACTGCGACTTCTGCACTTCCAACAGTTCCTTCTGCTGTATCAACTGAGTTTTCTGTTCTTCCAGTTTCTTTTTCTGCATGGACAGCTCACGGTTCAACCGGTTCTTGGCACGCAAGGAGAGGTAGACAGCCACCAACAAACCGACCAGCAACAATAGGGCAGACAGACTGCCGTACAAGACAACCTGCTGCGTGGCATAACTGGCCAAATACTGGTTTATCTTTCCGTTCAGGGTTTCTATCTTTCCATCCAGGGTGCCGATGTGGGCGGTCTGCATCTTCATGATGAGAGCATTGTCGCGGTCGACGACGGAAGTGCCCAGGATAGTTTCACGGGGGAAATCACGCTTGTTCAGGATATCCATGGCAATCTGCATCACGCGGTCGCCACCGGTAGGATATATAAACGTGGCATCCAGTTCGCCGGCAAGCACTTTCTCCACTCCGTAGTCTTTGCCGGGCAGGGCGTCTATGCCGATAAACCGCATTTCCTTCTCCCGCCCCTCTCGGGCAGCGGCAGCATAGGCTCCGGCCGCCATACGGTCATTCTGAGCATACACCAGGTCGATATGCGGAAAGCGGCTCAGCAGGGTATCCATTTTCTCTCCGGCCTTGAGTTGCAACCAGGCACCGTCTTCAACGGCCAGCAACCGGATACCGGGATAAGCGGATATAGCCTTCACAAATCCTTGATGACGGTCTACGGCAGGTGTGGAGCCCACCAAACCGGAGATTTCCACCACATCTCCCTGCCCATGCAGCACATTGGCCACATACTCTCCCACAGCTTTCCCTATCTCGTAGTTGTCTGCACCGACGTAGGCCGTGTATTTGTCCGAAAGGATTTTACGGTCCACTACAATCACCGGAATGCCCCGGTTGTATGCCTCCTCCACAACCGGAGTTATCGGAGTGGCTTCATTAGGGGCCACAATCAGCAGATCCACCCCTTCGGCTATCAGCTCACGAATGTCTTTTGCCTGACGGTCATTATCGTCGACGGCAGTACGGATGTCCACCTCCACATCCTCGTAGAAATGGGCTTCACGGAGTATCTCACTGTTCATCTGGCGCCGCCATTCATCCTCGCTACATTGGGAAACGCCGATACGGAAACGTGCCTCGCGCCGGGAGCAGGCAACCGCCACTCCCCAAAGCACGAGCAAAAAGAATAAAATCCGAAGGTTATGCTGTCTCATCTTCACTTTCCTCTGATTTAAGATTGCAGATGAGCAAAGATAACGAAAAATGTGAAAAGAATAAGAAAAATCTATGCCAGCCTTTCTTTCAAGGCCACCGGCAATTCCGGCATGGCACCGCTCTGGGTACATACATAGGCAGAGACTTCCACCGCCAGTTTATGGGCATCGGGCACCTGCTTCCCGCTGAGAATGGCAGCGGTGAAGGCTGCCGTGAACGAGTCACCGGCTCCAACGGTGTCCGCCACCGGTACCTTGGGCGTCTCCTGGAAGGAAACCACTCCCGGAGTGAACACATAGCTGCCGTTCGTTCCACAAGTCAAGATAAGCATTTTCAGGTTATATTTAGCCAGCAGAATCCAGCATTTGTCCTGCAAGTCGATGCCCGGGTAGCCGAAAATACGGCTGATGGTCACCAGCTCCTCATCGTTTATCTTGAGGATGTTGCAGCGGCGCATGGATTCGCAGAGTATCTCTTTGGTATAGAACCCTTGGCGGAGATTGATGTCGAATATCTTCAGTTGCCCCTCCGCATCGGGCATCGTGTCGAGAAAACGGTTGATGGTGATGCGGCTTGTTTCACTGCGTTGCGCCAAAGAGCCGAAACATACGGCACGCGTGTTCAGTGCCAGACGCTTCAGTTCGTCGGTAAAGGGAATGTTGTCCCAGGCCACGCCTTCTTTTATCTCATAGCACGGCACGCCCACGGCATCAAGCGTCACCTGCACCGTACCTGTAGGATAAGGTACACGCTCAATCTGTGTACGCAAGCCTTTCTGGGCGAACACATCCAGAATCTCGTCCCCATCCGCATCGGCACCTACGGCACTGACCACACGGCTGTCGAAACCAAACTGCGATGCATGGTAAGCAAAGTTTGCCGGAGCACCGCCTATCTTCTTTCCTTCGGGGAGGCAGTCCCACAGAGCCTCGCCCATACCTACTATTATCTTATTCATAATATTATATTGTTTAATGAATGATATATTTTATTCACGGCAAACTCAATGTCCTACCCGCTGCAAACCTAATAAAAAAGTTCCTAACTATAGAATGAAAAGTTGCCAATTATCTATTAAAAAGTCTCTAAGAACTAAGGATTATCTCTATCCCAAGGCTTGGGATAGACATCCGCAACCTTGGGACAGATATCCGCAGCCTTGGGATATGTGTCCGCAGCCTGCGAACAAAGATTACCGCTTCATACGCAGCATATAGAAGAACAAGTACACTACCCCCACCGTCATTACAGCCACGGCACCGCTTTGTCCTACAGCATCACTTGCCAAGCCCATTGCTATCGGAAATACCGTACCGCCGAAGAGCCCCATAATCATCAAGCCGGAAACCTCGTTCTTCTTTTGTGGCATAGCAAGCAACGCTTGGGAGAAGATAACCGGAAAGATGTTCGAATTGCCGAAACCGATAAGGGCAATGCAGATGTATATCATTGTCTTTTCATGGAAAACGAACAACCCTACCATCGCAGCCAACATACATAACACGCTGATGCCGAAGAAGGTTCGGGGAGCCATCTTCTGAAGGATGAAGGCTCCGAGAAAGCAACCCGCCGTGCGGAAGATGAAGTAAAGGCTGGTGGCAAAGCCGGCATCGGCCAGCGTCATGCCCAGACGCTCCATCAGGATTTTGGGCGCTGTGGTATTCGTACCTACATCAATGCCCACATGGCACATGATGCCCAGGAAGCAGAGAAAGATAAACGGCTTGCCCAGCAGGGCGAGGCACTCCCCGAAGGTGGAAGGGCGTCCCTCTTCCTTTTCCTCGCGGATGGAAGTACCGCTCAGCCAGAGAATGGCAATCACCGCAATGACCATATAGACCGGGAACAGCACCCTCCAGCCCATGCCCAGAGACGGAATGGCCTGCGTAGCTCCCCACATGGCGATGTATGGAGCCAGAAACGAAGCAATGGCTTTTACAAACTGTCCGAAGGTGAGCGAACTTGCCAGCCGCTCGCCGCTTACGATATTGGAAAGCAGCGGGTTGAGCGACGTTTGCATCAGCGCATTGCCGATGCCCAGCAATGAGAACGAGAGCAGCATCAGCACGTAGCCGTCTCCGAAAACCGGGAGAAGCAAAGAGGCAAACGTGATGACAAGGCTGAGAAGCACCGTCTTCTTACGTCCGATGCGGTTCATCAGCATACCCGTAGGTACGGAGAAGATGAGGAACCAGAAGTCGGTCAGGTTCAAGTCGGCCTTCACGTAGTTGGAGGCGATGCCCACCAAATCCACAAAGCCCATGGCGAAGAAGCAAAGCATGACCGGAAAGAGCTTTGCCAAGGAAGAATTCTTAGTATTTTCCATGCTGAAGATTATTATCTGTTATTTTAATCCGAGTTTGTACACAGTAAACGAGGTGACATTGCAGCTTCCACCTTTAGCATAGAAACTGATGCGGTTGTAAGGTTCCGACGGGAATACAAGATTTGTCATGGCAAAACGTCCGTCGTTGCCAAACGCTTCAATGCTCGACTTGTCTACGAACAAGCGGAGTTTCATTTCATTGCCACCCTCGACAGGAGCCACGGTCACTGCAGGGAAGTCCTTGCTGAACGACACCTCACCACTCTCGGTACGGTCCATGGTGAACGTCTTTTCCGCCAGGTTATAGTACATCTCCACCTCCTCGCCTTTCGAGTTAAAGAGCTGGAATCCTATCACATCCGCATCCTTGTTCTTGATGGTCATTTCGATTTCATACGTTCCGGAATTGTCATTCAGCAGTTTGTCCAGATTATACGTGCGGTCTACCTTGAAAGCACGCTTCTTGCTGCCTTTATCCCTCAGTTTCAGCAATTCGGGAGACGGGGTTACCTTTACATAGGTTTCACCCTCCGAGGTATAGAGCGAAAGGTCACGCGGCACGGAGTTGGGACTGCGGTATTGGGAAGTCGGAACATCGTTGGCATATTGCCAGTTGCTCATCCATGCCAATGCAATGGCACGTCCTGCAGGAGCATTGCTCCAAGTGACAGTTGCATAATGGTCTTTTCCCCAGTCCATCCATTTCGTCACTGCGGGAGACTCGTTCACGAATCTCTTTCCGTCAAATGTCCCCACGAAATATTGTGTGGCAGAGCCACCGAACGGTCCGCCCGGATTGAGGTTACAGACGAGTACCCACTTCTTCAGTTCCGTACCTTCAACCGGCAGTTCAAGCAGGTCGGGACACTCCCAGACTCCGCCGTGAGCACCTTGTCCTTCACCGAATTTGCTCTCCAGCGTCCAGTTCTTCAGGTCGGCAGAAGAGTATATCTCCATTTCCTGCCCTACGGCAAGAACCATTTCTTGGTATCTTCGTGCCAGATGACTTTAGGGTCACGGAAGTCGCGCTGCGTGGAAGTCAGGATGGGATTTCGCGCATACTTCTTGAAGGTTTTTCCGTTGTCAAGGCTATAGGCCATGCTCTGCACTTGACGGTCGCTTGCCGATGTATAGAAGGCAATGACGGCACCGGCACCGAACCCGGCCGTATTATCCTTGTCGACAACACAAGAGCCACTGAATATTGTTCCCAGCGCATCGGGCGAAATGGCATCTCCGTGATGCTCCCAAGTGACGAGGTCCGTACTGGTGGCATGTCCCCAATGCATGTTCCCCCACATGGAGCCGTAGGGATTATGCTGGTAGAACAAATGGTAAACCCCGTCTTTGTAGAACATTCCGTTAGGATCATTCATCCAACCGTAAGCCGGGCTGAAATGATACACCGGACGGTACTTCTCCCGGTTCGAAACATCGAATTCATCCGACAGTTTCATTTCTTCCCAGCATAAGGCCGAATCCGGAATAAGCTGGAAGTTGAAAGAGAGATGTTTATTATCGAAGCCGGTCAAATCGACCGGAACAAAATAGTCAACCTTATTGACTGCCAATCGCACGTTCATACTGCGTACAACATCATTGTCCGCTATCATATACAATTTTGCCTCCGGAGAAGCCTCTTCCACCGGCAGCAGCAAAAACTTCTTCTGCTCGTCAATTTGGACGATACTCTGTCCGTCACCCAGATGTTTAATCACGAAAGGAGGATTTATGGCCTGGCATGTGAAGACAGCCACGGTAGTTCCTAATATAAATACGGTAAGCGTCCTTCTGATTGTCCGCCAAAAGTCTTTTAAATGAATCATGTTTCTGTTGGTATTAAATTAATTATGTTTTTCTACCATGCAAAGATACGCCACCAAGCAGCAGGAGGCTATCTTTTTTGTTTCAAAGCATACTACAAATGTTACATTCAGTCTAAAATAATACAAATTAAATTCCTCATCTCCATATTGATTTAAGCATCCAGGCATCCAACTCCATCTTCGTCCCCTTCTTCTGCGCAAAAAGTTCGATACCGGTTTGAGCCTCGCCCGGATAGGTTAATAATGTGAATACATCCTTCCCGTCATTGGCAAAGATTTCAATACTCGATTTGTCTACAAATATATGCAAATGTATCTTATTATCTACCGGTTCCACCCTGGCATATGCCATACGGCTGAATTTAGGAATCTGCACATCGGAGCAATGGGTACGGTCAATCACCAGATTATGTGAATCCGTATCATAGCTGACCACCACTTTGCGCCCTTCACCCACACACAAATTCAAGCCAAAGGTGTTGGATACGTCAGTAGAAAACGAAGCATCGAGTTCGTAGACATTCTCATCGGGAACAAAGCCGGGTAACCTCTGTGTCCCCACCGATAAAGCACGTTTCACCGATGCAGGCTTATAGCGAAGTGTTTGCAACTGTTCCACCGGCTTCTGTACCAGCCTCACACCTTCCTTGTATGTCTTCAGTTCCAGGTTGCGGGGAATGGACCAAAAGCCCTTCCCATACTTCGATGGAGCTACCGGTGCATAGTCCCAGGTTGCAACCCAGCCCATCGAAATTTTGGAATCCAACGTTCCGTCAAAATCCTGAAATGTGCGGGATGCATAAAAGTCCAGCCCTTTGTCCACATATAGAGGCTCTGCAGGATGGTTCTCCATCAGCTTAAAAGAAGTGCCGTCGAAGTCTCCTATAAAGTATTGTTCTTGCGCCCAGTTTACAGATACAACCATCACCCACCTTTTCTTGTCAGAATTCCCGTCAACCGGCAACTGGAATAAATCCGGGCACTCCCAAGACTTTTCACTGTCACCGGCAGGGCCGAAATCACTGGTCCAAGTCCAGTTCTTCAAATCAGGAGAGGTATAAAACTTTATTTTCTTCTCCAGGGCCTTGGCTACAGCCATCACCCATTTTTGGGTCGGCTCGTGCCAGAAGACGGTAGGGTCCCTGAATTCCGTACTCCAAAGGTCCAGAACCGGGTTACCTTCATAATAATGAAATGTCTTTCCGTCATGACTGAAAGAGATGCCCTGCGCCTGTTTCTTGGAGTCCTTCTCAAAAACGGTGTAAGCCGCCACATAAGCACCCTTGCCGAAGCCGGCCGTGTTGTTCTTGTCTACGACTGCAGAACCGGTGAAGTAACTGATATTGTCATCCGCTCCGGTCATGGCATAAGGGGTTATCTGTTGGTAATGTACCAAATCTGTAGATTCGACTTTGCCCCACCAGTACATATGATATTTACCCTGATAGTACATGAATCCCGAGGGGTCACCAATCCATCCCTTCTCCGGACTGAAATGATACTGAGGACGATAAGGCTCTTTGTATAAACTGTCTGAATTCATTTGTGCACCGGCAGACAATGTTCCTGCCACTAAAAGTGCACCCAATATAGTAGGTATCTTCATTTTCTGTATTTTCATTAAAAGTTCATCTTTACCTTTGCATCTTTCAGTTTCCAAACTTCGGCAGCAACTTCCGTTGTATTTCCATCAGAGAATAGTTCCAATAGCGTACTGTTTTCTTTCAGAGGAAAGATTCTTGTAGTGAATGCATCCTCATCATTAATAAATCCTTCCACCACAGAACCGTCTATAAATAGACGAATCTCCACCGGCTTGGTTGTATCCAACCGATACCAGTCCTTGCGGAGCTTCAAAGGAATGTGTGCACGCAAGGAAGAATGCGTCTGGTCCACAATAAGTTCCTCCTTTTCCACATCATAATAAATCAGGCTATATTCGCTATTATCCGGATTCTTACACAATGTAAATCCAAACCGTTTTGCGTCACCGGGATAAAAAGTCGCCTTGACTTCAAGCTGATGTTCCCTTCTGCTCACAATGTGCGGTTTCGCAGCAGTCAATGCCTGCCTGGAATAAACCGTGGATTGTTCACGCAATTGTTTCATTACGGGATGGGGTGTTTGGCATAGTTTCCCATCTTTCAGCTGCCATCTTCTGGGCATACTATAGAGATGCGCCCATCCTTGTTCATAAGTGGCCTCCCCTCCTATTTCATCGGGTATAATGGCAATGGCAGCAACATCCCCTTCCGGAGTCTCCACAACAGAGGGGGACAGCAAGCGGTTGATGACCTCTAGATTTTGAGGAACCGGATTGTCCGGTATAAACTTTTCATTCTTGAAATCTCCTATCCAATACTGGCAACGCGCAGGTATGCCTTTATGAGGAACCCTATTCACCAAAAGAACATACTTGCCGCCCATCTTCTTAAAGACCGGCATTTCCCAGAAAATACCGGAGTCATCCACTTCCGGATTGCCCTCAAACAGCAAATGTACAAAATCCCATTTCTTCAAGTCCGCCGATTTATAAAGCAGCAAAGCCCCGTGGGGTGTATCGGTCTGCTCAATGCCGAAACCGATAATCATATACCAGACATCACCCTCTTTCCAGACATACTGGTCACGCATGTCCGTACGGGTATATCCGGCAGGCTTCTCGGCAATAACCGGATTACCCGCATATTTCTCCCATTCTATCAACGCAGTATCTTTTGGAAAAGCAATACCCACTCCCATCTTGTCTCCACCGGCTGTGTATATCAGCTGGGGGATACCGTCATCATTGATAACAGCATGCCCGGACCATATTCCATTCTTGTCATAAGCAGCATCAGGAGTCAAAGCCGGCTTTTCCTCCGTCCAATGAAGCATATCGGGACTGCTGAAATGTCCCCAATTTATCTGCCCCAGGAAGATTGCAGAAGCATTCTTCTGATTGAATATATGATATTTACCTTTATAAAGAAGTAAACCATGCGTCTCATTCGTCCAGTTGGCAGCCGGCAACAGATGATAGCGGGGACGGTTGAAGTCCTTCGCAAAACGGGTTTCCGGAATAGCCAAAACCGGAGTTTTCTTCAATCCTAAGGCAATCTCGTCTCTCCATGCAGACGAATCATCGGAAAAGGGAGTGAAGCTTATCCCGTCAATCAACCCGTTTATAGCCGTAACATCGTACATCCAAACCTTCTTTTCCCTGAAATCCTTACCTACCCGAAGTATCATTTCACCATCTTGCAAGTTCCGGGGCCATACCTCTGCACTCATCCTCTGCCCATTCAGGCAAACCGATTCATTACTTAAATCAAGGACCACATGCAGCCACTTGAAACGGTCGACTTTTGTCTTTAATGAGCAGTAAGAGTATGAGCCATTCTGCCCCATTCCCAACAGCAACTCACCATAACGGTCTACACATACCGCTACAGATGTTCCTGCCATGTCTCTGATTCCCATAAAGGCAGCAGTATCCGTCGGATAAGATTCCAGAGCAAACCATCCGGACAACGACGAAACATCTCCTTCCGTGGTTGTATCCATCCAAGTAGAATACCCATCTGTACGAAGGGCTTTACCTTCGACTCCGGTAACAAATTCCGGTATTTCCTTTATAGTGTACAAATTCAACAATGACTTGCCGTCACTGGAAAGTAAGGGGTCCTGCCCGTCAAACGACCATGTTTTTTGAGCAAAAGCTGCATTCAAAGAAAGCAATAGACAGCCCAATATAGAATAGGCAAAGTGTTTCATAATAAAAGATTGTTTAAAGGAAGAGGGGGAAACAAACGTTTCCCCTCCCTTGCGTTTTCATTTCAAAATATAATTAGTTGAACGGAGCATAACCGGGATTCTGTACATACTTGCCTCCAGAAAATCCGTATTGATTGTTCGGAACCGGATAATACTCATCCTTTCCACCCGTAAAGTGCGCATTGGCATAATAAATGCGATTGTCTGACTCCGCGGTAATGTACTTGTTCATGGTTGTTTCCACTATGCCCCAACGGACCAGGTCGAAGAAACGTTCACCTTCCAAAGCCTTCTCCAGACGTGTTTCCCAACGGAGGGCCTGACGGGCATAATCCTGATTCCAGACATCAGCAGGATAAGGATTGACAAGGTAGTTGGCCGCATATTTGGAATGGTCGTTGAAATCCTTTACATAGGCGCTGTTCCGGGCACGATTGCGTATCTGATTAATCAAATCACGGGCAGTTTCGAGTCCATCGCCTTCATTGAGTTCAATAAGAGCCTCAGCTTTCCAAAGAAGAATATCTGCGTAACGTATAATCTGCCAGTTCAACTGTGAAGCCCCCCAAGGCCAGCCATTAAACATATCACTACTTTCCGGAGAAACCCAGAAGCGCTTCGCGCAATTATAGCCATAAGTTTCCTTATCACGCACCCATCCCTCACACGGCTTGTCTGGGTAAGTTTTCCAAGTTATAGTAGGACGGCCCACAACAAAATCGAGACGCGGGTCTACATTGGGAGTCGTGTTTTGTAAAGTATAAACCCCATTGTTCAATACCGCCCAACTATAATCAGACTTTGACTGATAATTAAAATCGGGCAGACCGTTTGCATCTGTCTGATAAGCATTAATCAGGTCTTGGCTGGGCAGGAAGAAACCGTCACCTCCGTAAGGGCTGCCTCCACCCGGAGAATTCAACAGATTGCTCCAGTTGATGCGGCCGGCACTTTCGGTACCGTCATTCATGGAATATTGAATGGCAAAAACAGACTCTTTACCGTTTTCATTAGCTACTAAATCCAATCCCTGGAAATCGTCAAGCAAACCGTAACGGTTGCTGGCAGTCACTTGGTCGCAAAGCGAAACGACTTCCCTCAGCAGCTCTTTATTGATGGAAGTTACGGCATGCGTAGTCTCATCTTGCTGATACGCTTGGTACAGCTTGATTTTAGCCGCATAGGCCAGTGCTATATATTTATGAATACGCCCTACCTCCGACTGTGATGCAGGAAGCAGTTCGGCGGCATCAAGCATCTCCTTGGCCAGCATACTCAGAATCTCGTCACGGTAAACTCATTGTTCGGAATATCCGGATATTGGGAAATCTCAACGTTCTCATCAAAATAAGGTATCTTGTTGAAAAGGCGGCTCAATTCAAAGTAATAATGGGCACGAAGCACTTTCATCTCCGCAATACGGGATACACGTCCATTCACCTGCTCATCTGTTGCAGCATTCAGAACGCGCAATGCAGAGTTACAACGCTGTACACTGCAATATAGATGGTACCACTTGCTGTCCAGAAATCCATTGGTTGCATCCATATCAAATGTCTCCATACGGTGCACTTCATTAAGGTCACCAACACCACCACCGCCTTTATAGGCATTATCCGAACGTACCTCACCATAGGTCCAATTGGAAGTAGGATGACACCATACACTCCAGCTCTGTCCTTCGGGACCACCCAAAGCTGCATACGCGGCATTCACCAAAAGGTCGGCACCTTCTGTAGAAGTCATAATATCTTCATTCAAGCTACCCTGGGGCTTCAAATCCAGGAAACGGTCTTCATTACAGCTTGCAGTCATCAGCGCTACTACGCCAAGCATATATAAATGTTTCAATTTCATGATAGTATAGTTTTAAAGTTTAGAAACCAAATGATAATCCCAAAGAGAACGTACGGGGCAACGGATAAGGATAACCCAGACCTTCAGGGTCGGCACCTGTATAACCGGTAATCGTAAACAAATTCTGAGCCTGGAAATAAATGCGCGCATGACGCATCTTCATCTTGTCGAGAACTGCTTTAGGAAGCGTGTAACCCAATGTCAGACTTTTCAGCTTGATATACGAACCATTTTCAATATAGAACTCAGATACTTCGTGCTCATTGTTGCTGTTAAGAGTGGTCAAAGCAGGTACACTGCTATTGTAAACACCCGTCTTTTCAAAGTTCTCGTAAGCATGCATGGCATCGAGCAGGCGGGTAGAGTGATTACCGGTCCAGCATTGGAATAAATCCGTATAATATTTGGAGTTGTTATAGGCATCACGAATCATACCGTTGAAGAACATGCTGAGGTCAAAGCCTTTCCAAGATGCCCCAAGATTCAGACCTGCAATCACTTTCGGATTGTCAGAACCCAACCATACACGGTCGTTCGTATCAATCGTACCGTTACCATCAGCATCCACGTATTTGATACGTCCTACTCCGGGAGCGCCAAACTGTACATTATATTTGGATTTATACTCATCCACCTCCTGCTGGGTACGGAACACTCCATCTGTCTTGAAGCCCATCCATGAACCGAACGGTTGGCCAACCAAAGTCTTGTCAACCCCATTACCGCCACCATAAGTATAGTAAATTTCTTCCGTCAGCTCTGTCACTTCATTTTTGTAATATGAAAGGTTGAATGCTACATTATACTGGAAATCCTTTACCTTATCATTCCAGGTCAGTGCCATCTCGAAACCTTTATTGTTCATCGTACCACCATTATACCAGCAGTAACCACCCTCGCCAATGACAGCGATATACGGTTTCTCCACAAGCATATCACTTGTCTTCTTATCAAAATAATCGAGAGAAGCACTCAGACGTCCGTTCAGGAAAGCGGCGTCCACACCGATATTGAGCTGTCTTGTACTCTCCCACTTCAAATCGGGATTGGTAGACCTCACTTTGTAACCACCGGGAGCCAAAGTCGTTCCATCACCGTTCATGTTGTAGCTTGCATCCTTCAGACTAATCAAGTATTTTGTATAGGGAGCCTCATTATCAATAATATCATTACCATTGACACCCCATGAAGCACGTAGTTTCAAATCAGCCAACCAATCCCTGGTCGCTTCCATAAACTTCTCACTTGAAATGCGCCAGCCTGCCGACACTGAAGGGAAGTAATCCACATTATTACCCTTTGCCAAGCGGGAAGAAGCATCACGGCGCACCGTAACAGAGGCCAAATACCGTCCTTCATAATCATAGTTCACTTTACCAAAGTAAGACACCATACCATAATTGGAAGCACCGGCACCTACATTCTTACCGGCAGTCACACCGTCGAGATAAATATAATCTTCATCTTCTACAGCCAGTCCCGTACCATAACCGAACATGGATTCCGAATGGTTCTTCTTGGCTTCTGTACCAAGAAGTGCAGTCAGATTGTTCTTTCCAAAAGCTTTGCTATAAGTCACGGTATTGGTCCATACCCAATCCAGTCTTTTGTTGGATGATTGAGTCAGCTTATTGACCTCATCGCGTGCCCATGCCGGCTCAAAAGTTTTGTTGGTTTCATCATAATAATTCATACCGAAATTGGTTTTCAGCACCAGGTTCTTAATCGGTTCAATTTCAAGGAATGCATTACCAAAGATACGCCAGTAATCATGTTTGTTCTGTTTTTCATTCTCCAACAAACGTGCCATATTGGGGGCATCACCCAAAACATCATTGATGGCATCGTTATAATTGCCATTCTCATCATAAACCGTCTTGGCAGGATGCTGTTTGATGGCATTCTCATCTACACCGGCCGGACTGAGGGTCTGTGTCCAACGATTGATGGCAACGTTCTCGCCGATACGCAAGCGATTGTCAAGATAATGATAGTTAGAACTGATGCGGGTATTGATACGCTGGAAATTCGTATTCTCTACCAGACCGTCATGGTCGAGATAGTTCAACGCTAACGAGAAGGCACCATTGTCAGAGCCCTTTGAAAGTGTCGCACTATAATTCTGCATCAAGGCAGTGCGATAAACCACATCGCGCCAATCCGTATCAACGGCATGTACTTTAGCTCCATTCAGGCCGATATAGTCTTGAAGTTGGGGAGTTGCACCATTACCATATATTTCGCTGCTTGGCGTAGCTCCATTATTGGCATACTTATAAGCCGACCAATAAACCTGGCCCCACTCATCTGCATTCAACATATCAAAGCCACATTGATAGGTCTGCAAAGTCAACGACATATCAAAATCCACACGGGTCTCCCCTTTCTTGGCACGTTTGGTAGTAATGATAATCACACCATTGGCAGCCTGTGCACCATAAATAGAAGCGGAAGCGGCATCCTTCAATACCTGAATGGATTCTACATCATTGGAAGAAAGGATAGACGAGATGTTCTCACGGGTCATCACACCGTCAATGACATAAAGCGGGGAATTGGCATCATTTCGGAAAGATGACTTACCACGGACCAATGTAGAAGTATTTCCACCGCCCGGTGTGCCGTCAGTCGTAATGTTCATACCGGCAACACGTCCCTGCAAGCTCGACAACACATTTCCCGTAGGAATATCTGCTACATCCTTCATCTTGACCACAGCCACCGAACCAGTCAAACTGGCCTTCTTCTCGGACATATAGCCGGTCACTACTACTTCATCAATCAACTGGGAATCTTCCGTCAACTCAATGCGTAAAGTGGGCCGTGCCTTTACTGTAACGGTTTTATATCCTATATAGGATACAGACAATGTGGCACCGGAAGCTACAGACAGAGTGAAATTTCCGTCAATATCCGTAATTGTTCCATTACTGTTGGAACCTACTTCCATGACAGAAGCACCGATAATGGATTCACCACTCGATTTTTCAACGACAGTACCTTTTACCTGGACTTGCTGGGCAAAGGAATAGATGCCCGCAAAGAGAAGCACAATTAGTGTGCAAAGCCTGAGACTAATGCTTTTCAACATATCTATTAATTTAAAGTTAGTAATAAACCAATTCTGCAATTGAGTTTTGTGTCAGCAAAATTAAGCGAAACCAGGATTTGCACCTATAACAAATGTTACGAAAGGTGGTATTTTTGATACATCCCCTTTCTAAAGGTATTCTACGCGTGTTTTTTGCTAAATAAACTTTAGCTTTAGCAGCAAATTAATAGAAAAGAATGAAAACAATATGGGAGCAGATGCTAATTGCACCAGCTCTCATAGTATACTCTCTCAGAATCAAAAACGAAAAGCAAAATGTTCCGCACACCGGTATCCTTCTTCATAAAGCTCCGTCAGCTTCTTGATGTCACGCTCGATGCGGTCTACCACTACCGGCTTCTGTGGACGGATCACAACGATTTCCCCGGCGGCTTCCATCCGTTCCACCTGCTCCAACTGTTGATTATAGACAATGCTGCGGCGGTTGATGGCTTCACGCAATAGCGGATATTTCTTATATATAAAAGGTGGAACCTTCGTTCCCTGAATTTCCTTACGGTACCCATGATTGCGCGTCAACACCACCACATTATTGGTAAATCCATCCTGACGGGCACGCATCAAAGGGATACTGTCCACAATACCTCCATCCAGCATCGGGATGTTGTCCACGTAGGTAATGGGACAGACAAACGGCAGACTGCTCGAAGCACGCACAATATCAATGACGCGCTCTTTACTCCGCTTCTCCTCAAAATAGTTCGCTTCGCCCGTCTCGCAGTTGGTAGTTACCATCACATAACGTTCGGGACAATGAAAGTATGCCTCGTAGTCGTAGGGAAGTATGTGTTCCGGAAACTCCTGGAACAACAAATCGAAATCCATGATATTCCGCTTCTTCAACAGATACTTCAATCCGATGTAATTGTATTTTTCCAGCAAGTCGATATTACTGTACTTGGCACGCCCGCGCTGGCCGGACATATAGGAAAGTCCGTTGCAGGCTCCGGCACTGACGCCGATGGTATAGGGAAAGCGAATGCCACGATCCATAAAGCTGTCGAGCACACCGCAAGTGAAGACGCCGCGCATGCCACCGCCCTCCAAAACAAGACCGCTACGGTCGTCGATACGTATTATTTTCTCCATAAGTGTCAGAATTAACGCTCCAAAGATAGCTTTTGTTTACGATATTCTACCTATATTTGCAGTTGCAACTATAAATCTATAACATTTTAATTATGATGAAGAAATCAATACTGATGGCTGCATTGGGTTTATTAAGTTTAAACACAATAGCACAAGACACTACGAAAGAGGAAGGTTTCATCTTTACAACCGTAAAAGAAAATCCTATCACTTCTGTTAAGAACCAAAACCGTGCCGGTACATGCTGGTGCTACTCCGGACTGGCATTCATCGAATCCGAACTGCTCCGTATGGGCAAGGGCGAGTACGACCTTTCTGAAATGTTTATCGTACACAACACCTATCTGGACCGTGCCGACAAGGCAGTGCGTACACATGGTGACGTTTCGTTCTCACAAGGCGGTTCGTTCTACGATGTAATTTATGGTATGAAGACTTTCGGTCTGGTGCCCGAAGAGGAAATGCGTCCGGGCGTTATGTATGGTGACACGCTGAGCAACCACACCGAATTGACAGCCGTATCTGATGCCGTAGTGGCAGCTATCGCCAAAGGCAAACTGCGCAGCCTGCAAACCGACAGTGACAAGAACCCACTCTGGAAGAAGGCCATCACCTCTATCCACGATATTTACTTGGGCGAACGTCCTGAAAAGTTCACCTATAAAGGCAAAGAATACACTCCGAAGTCTTTCTATGAATCTACCGGACTGAATGCAGATGACTATATCTCACTGACTTCCTATACGCACCATCCCTTCTACCAGCCGTTCGTCCTGGAAATACAAGACAACTGGCGTTGGGCTTCTTCCTACAACCTGCCTATCGACGAGCTGATGGAAGTGTTCGACAATGCTATCAATAAAGGTTATACCATTGCTTGGGGTAGCGACGTAAGCGAACAAGGTTTCACACGTGACGGTATAGCCGTAATGCCCGATGCAGAAAAGGTGCAAGAACTGAGCGGTTCGGACATGGCACACTGGCTGAAAATGAAACCGGAAGAAAAGAAACTGAACAGCAAGCCTCAACCGCAAAAGTGGTGCACACAAGAAGAACGCCAACAGGCATACGACAACTGGGAAACAACCGACGACCACGGTATGCTGATTTACGGTATAGCCAAAGACCAGGAAGGCAACGAATACTATATGGTAAAAAACTCTTGGGGTGAAGCCGGAAAGTACAAAGGGCTGTGGTATGCTTCCAAAGCTTTCGTGCGCTATAAAACAATGAACATCATTGTGCACAAGGATGCACTGCCTAAGGATATTGCCAAGAAACTGGGTATTAAATAAATAAAAGAAGGAGATGCAGTTTGATGCATCTCCTTCTTCAATTCTTACCAAATCCTACAGATATCTTCCACAATCTGCGGAACCGTCAACCGATTCTTCTTCAACTGCTCCTCCACATCGTAACGGTCGATAAACTCTTTCTTCACACCATAGTTCAACACCTTCATATCCGACGGACCGTAGTAGCGGGCAATCTTCTCGCCAAAGCCACCATCCAGCACTCCGTCCTCAAGAGTAATGACCAGTGCATGGTCCTGCTTCAGGTCATCGAGCAAAGCCTCGTCCACACCCGTGATGTAGCGGGGATTGACAAGCGTGGCATCCACTCCTTTTTCTTCCTTCAACCGGGCAGCCACGGCTTCGCCCAACTGATAGAAAGAGCCCAGTCCCAATATGGCAACCTTCTCTCCACGATGGGACACCTCATAACGGTTCAGCGTCTTGCCGTAATCCTTCTCCGGTTCTACATTCCTGCGGACAACCCCATTGGCCGGCACGCGGATGGCAACCGGATGTTCCGTCTGACGGATCCCCCACTCCAGCATTGCCATATACTCCTCACGACAAGTAGGTGCCAGATAAACCATATTCGGAATATTGCCAATGACCGGAATATCGAAAAGACAAAGATGGGTAACGTCGTTCATACTCGACAAGCTTCCCCAGAAAACAAGAATCAGTGCAGGATTATTGTTGATGCAGAGGTCTTGCGACAGCTGGTCGTAGGCGCGCTGGATAAAGGTGCTGTAGACGCCGAATACCGGCTTTCCACCTCCGGCAGCAATGGCAGAAGCCATGGCAACAGCCTGTTCTTCGGCAATGCCCATATCGATGAACTGGCGACCAGCCTCCTTGCGTCGCTCCGGTGTAAAGCCGAATACCGTGGGTGTGCCTGCGGTGATGCCCACCACAGTCGGGTCTTTCTTCATCTCCTGCAACAGATAACCAGCGGTAAGGTCGGCATAGTCTTCATCCTCTCCAGGCTCACCGGTCAGATTGCCGGTCTCAAGGTCGAACGGAACACTGTAATGGAAACGTTCTTTTTGCTCTTCCGCCAATTTGTATCCTTTACCTTTCAAGGTATTGATATGTACCACAACCGGATGCTTCTTGTCCTTCACTTCACGGAAAGCCTCTATCAATTGCTCCACGTTATTGCCATCCTTCACATAGAGATAATCATATCCCATTGCCTTAAAATAGTTGCAGGGAGCCTGACCCTCCGTTTCGCGCAACTGTTGCAGATTACGGTATAGCCCGCCATGATTCTCGGCAATGGACATCTGGTTATCGTTGACAATGACGATGAAGTTCGTGCCCAGTTCGGCACCTACATTCAATCCTTCGAAAGCTTCACCACCACTTAGCGAGCCATCGCCGATGACCGCAATCACATTACCCGTCTCACCCTTCAGGTCGCGTGCCTTGGCAAGCCCGCTTGCCAGACTGACGGAGGTAGAGGTATGCCCGATAACGAAAAAGTCATGCTCACTTTCCGACGGTTCGGAATATCCGGAGACTTCGTCATACTCGTCCGCATTCATAAACGCTGCCCGGCGGCCTGTCAATATCTTATGGGTATAACTTTGGTGAGACACGTCATAGACTATCTTGTCCGTTGGTGAATCGAACACGTAATGCAGGGCTATGGTGGCTTCTACCATTCCCAGGTTGGGACCTACGTGTCCTCCGTGAGAGCTTAACTTGTTTAACAACACCTGGCGGATTTCT
>OHFI01000319.1_pt1 | contig 20456 bp, 27 predicted proteins | sample 1567431 | NCBI WGS metagenome assembly OHFI01 (sample SAMEA3879569, study PRJEB24766) | human gut metagenome | biome: human-associated habitat; feature: feces | place: USA | collected 1985/1987 | reverse complement strand
GGGGCATGGAAATGATGGAAAACCTTTTAGGTTTGCCACATTCCCACACCCCGTCGCTCACCCCCATTTTCCCCTCCGACTTTCTCCCTATCCGAGAGAGAATATTTTTATTATTTTTCCCTGGCCTAAAGGCCATAGGGGGGCATATATTATCAATGAGTTTTTTCCCTATTTCTTGTTGTTATTATAGCCTGTCCAGATGGCGCTTTCAAGTCCCCTGGACAGGCATATATTATCAATACAGTTTTTCCCTATCTTATCAAAGCTCCATGCCGCCCCAGGTATGACCTCGTTCCTGCTCCTGCTCTGGCTGCTGCACCTCCGGCACAGGCAACAGCTCCCTGGCCCTTTCGACAAGGGGGCGGAACTTCTCTGGCAGGTGCCGATCCAGAAAATCCATCACCGCACTGACCCCATCCAGGAGCCGATCCGAGAAGCTGCGCTCCTGCTCCAACTCTTGTTCCAGGCACTCCACCTGTACCAGCAGCTTTCGGTTTTGGTTTTCAAGCCGCTGCCTCTCCTGAGCCTCCTTCAGCTTTTCTTTTGTCGAGGGGATTTTCTGCTGAAGCCGCTGATTTTCTTCCTTCAGCTCTTGCACTTTCTGTTCCGCTGCCGCACCTCTGATTGCTGCCGCCTTCAGTTCCTTTACCTGTTCTACGGTAACGCCTTTCACAGCTCCTGTCAGCGTCTTTTCTGGCTGTATGGCCTCCAGATCAGGCTTGACCTTCTCAACCGCCTTTAGGAGCTTCACATTCCCTTGCAACGCTTTTTTCTGCTTTTCCAAAGTTGCTATATCCTGTTCTGCTGCTGCAACCTGTTCCTGGACAGCTTCAAGGCGCTGCGCCGCTGCCCGGTACTCTGGCAAATCCATGTGAGGCCGACCACCGCCCAGGCTGATAATCTCAAAATCGTGTACCTGAGCAATCTCTCCAAGAGATACCTTCTCACGCTCCATCCAGGCTTTCCATTCGGTTTGCTTTCGGCCCAGGCTTTCAAATCCTTGCTGCTTTAACGCCTGCTTCATGGAAACCCTCGTGGACAGCCCCCGGCTCTGCCCAGTGGCCACCGGCACAAAGTCTACATGGAGGTGGGGCGTGGCTTCATCCATGTGCAGCACCATATTGAATACCCGCAGATGAGGATTGCGCTCCTGGAAGGACTCTGCAAATTCTTTGAGAGCTGCCGCTGCCCGTTCCCCTCCTGGGGAGCCGCACCCACAGTCCTCCATGTTACCGATCTGGAAGATGGCCTCGTGAAATAGCTTCTCCTGTTTGCTCTGCCGGATATGCTCATAGTAGTCTGGTATTTTGTCCCTGGTCTTTTTCTTTTTAGCGTTATAGGCAGCCAATGCTTCATCAAAAAGCTCATGGTACACCTGCTTCAAGTCATCGTTGCAAAAAGTGATATTCTGCTCCGACCGGCTGCGGTCTACATTCGCCGCCGAAAAACTCCTGTTATTGTGCCGAATACTTCCTCGGCCTGTCATTCCCGAAATGGTTGTTTCTATAAAATCACCCGGCCCTTTCTTGTAAAAAGAACTATATCCTACTATCTCTATTTTACCATACCTGGGTGGCTGTCACAACCTCTTTGTTACTTTCTGGTGAGAAAGTAACGCAAAAGCACTTTCACACCGCCTCCCCTTTGGGGCTGGCAGTATGAAAGTGCTTTGCGCCCTGCCGGGGGCTAAAAGAGCCGGCCTCACAACCATCTCTAAGAACTTCTTCTGTCACTCTACTTCTTCTGGTGCAAGAGGATAACCGCATAATTCTTCTTCCTGTGCAGGAACTTCTGCGTCCTCTGTTTTTACAGGGCCGGTTTCTTCAATCAAATCCGACGGGACAAAACTTACAGCCAACTGCTGTTCTTCCGGCAAGCTATTATACCAATCCAGCCATTCAAGCGTTTCTTTGGAAAGGTCCTCCGCATCCACCATCCGATCACCATATCGGACTTTACTTCCGTCTCCTTCTCTTTGCTCAAAAACGATCCATTTCTCGTTCATAAAAATCTCTATGGTATTGTCTGCCCCGTATTGATATTCAAAGCCTGTCCCAAAATTAGATTGGTTATCCTTTGTCGGTATCTCAGAGCCATCAACCGTTGAAGTAATTTCCCCGTCCATTACCCCGCAACGACCACTTATGGTGCTTTCTTTCCCCGTATCATAGTAGAGTTTTCCATCCACCATTACCATAGGGATTTTATCCCATTCATGCGTTTCTTCAAGCGGCGGATCAGAGGGATTTTCTGACTGCCCCGGCAGCTCACTCTCACTTACAGGAACAATCTCATATTGATAGCTATCCCAACGACCTCCAATATCGGCTGATGTAAAATAATCCAGTTTCTCCGCCGGAAATTTCAGTCTGCCTGACTTTACAGCTTCCGCACAGTAGATGATCTCATAACTTGTATCGTCTGAGAGATTGAACCTAAAACTCGTTATGGTCTCCCCGACAACAGGCTCCGTTTTCTTATCGCTTACCTCCAGTCCCGAAAACAGAGAATAAAGATCAGCTATGTCTTCGCTTTCTGTGATAACTTGCTTTTCGGCGGAGTATGGCTCAGCATTGCGATACATCTCAATGTTATTTACATCAGCAACATCAAAGGGCATAGAAATAGTTTCTTTTTTTTCACAACCAGTGAATACCAAAACCATAGCCGCCACCAAAACAAGAACAATCTTTTTCACTGTATCACACCGCCTTTCTTACTTGTACTGACGAAAAAAATATACTTTTGTTTCCTATCTGCCACCAAAAACTTTTGAAAACCAGCTTTTTTTCTGCTCCACCGTCTGCCCCTGTTGATTTGGATCATCTTCACCATCAGTAAGCTGCTGCCGAATTGTTCCGGCATGAAGTGCCTGGGCGGCCTGGGCAGTCTGCTGTGCCACCACCAGCGCAGAGCTGACCTCTGCCAGCCTTGCATTCAATTCTTCAATCTGCTTGTCCTTTACAGAAAGCTGCCCTTGTAGCGTGTCAATGGTGGCCTGTAAAATTGCTACCACACCAGCCTCTTGCGACTGCTCCGGCACCGCTCCAATGGAGCGCTCCGTATGCGTATCCGTATGCGATCCATTGGGGCAGCCATCTCTCAAAAAGTCTTGTTTTATCAGGGTTTCAGCCTGCTCCGATAGATACAAGACCCCCTGTTCCGTATGCGCATACGGAGCGCAAACCGTATACAGCTTGCCTTTGTACCGCTTATAAACCGCCTGTTTTGATACGCCTATCTCGTCGGCTATCTGCCGGATTGTTTTCATACCTTCACGAACAGGCCAACGGACACACACCCTCAAATCCCGGCGTGGATATGTACCAGCAAGCGGGGCCTGTCGGCTCCCAGGCTACTTCAAGGGTAATCTCGTGCCAGCCATCGGGAAACAAGGCGGTAAATCCCTGCCCAGCATGTATGCCGTACCCTTCCAGAAGCAGCCGAGGGTGCGGATCATCGTCCGCCGGATCGGGGAGCCGCAGCTGCGCGATCCTCTCTTTATCCCAGCTCATAGACCTTTCCTCCTTCCCCTAAAATAAATCGCTATGCGATCCCGTCCGGGTGAGATATAAAATCAGCTCGTCCCCGTCCACTTCGTAGATCAGCAACCAATCCGGCGTAATGTGGCACTCACGACACCCCGCATAGTCCCCGGAAAGCTGGTGATCCCTGTTCTTTTCCGGCAACGGCTCCCCCGCAGCCAGCTTTTTAATAATATCGGTCAGCAAAGAAATATCAAAGCCGCGCTTTTTCACACGCTTCAAATCCTTCTGAAACTTTGTGGTTGGTCTTATGTTATACATCGGCAAGTAGCTCCTCCATCATCTGATCGACATTGGAATAGGTCTTGCCGAGGCTCGGATTAGCCTTCATTCTCTTTACTTCCTTGATTGCTTCGACGGTTTCCGCGTTCGGCACATCGCCGCTGATTTCAAAGGGTATTCTATACTCCCTCACAGCCTTACGCGCAAAAACATTGAACGCCGTTGTCATCGTCATTCCCATATCAGCACAGAACGCCTCAAACTGCCGCTTCAAATCTGCATCCATACGGATATTGATACTTGTATTCGCCATAATAGCAACTCCTTCCGCTTTTATTATAACCCGTTTTATCATATTCATTGTATAGCTTTTTGTTTACAATGTCAATACAATCTCCCTGTCCTCGACGCTCTAAAGTTCTATCCCAGTATGTACGCATTTAGGGGGCAAAAAAGCCTTGATTTATGCGGCTTTACGGGCGCAGTAGCGAGGGAGCCGGTATATTTACCCTCGGAGGGCTGAAAACGACTTCTAAAGCGTAACAAGGGCCTTTCTGGGCCTTATTCCTGACCCTCATTGTGCAGTGCGTCCAGGAGCCAATCGCTCAACTCCTGCGAAGGGGACACCCGCACCGTTATATGCCCATCTTCAAAGCGCACCGCTGGCGGTGGACAATCCCACCATTTGCGGATAGTTTTCGGATCAAGGCCAGTTTCTCGGTGGCAGTCGGCCTTACGGCCTTCCGGGTGCTGCTGCCGCCACTCATAAACCCGTACCTGAGCTGTTCCGCTGCCTTTAGGTCGACCCTCATTGACAATCTCTCCTAACTGTTTTTTTAATGCTTTCATTGTGTTCATCACTTGAATATGCTCTTCCTGCTTACGCCAATTCCGCTTATTGACAGGCATAGTAAGACCAGAGAGCTTCGCTATATCGTCCCTGGGAAATGTCACATAGTCCTCATTGAACATCTCCAGGGCACACACCACATCATCTTTCGTGAAGCGGTTTATGTCCTCCACGCTCATATCATCATAGGGCTGGAGCAGCGCAAAAGCGTCCCGGCGCAGCTCGTCTTCGTCAATCCCACATTTTTTCGCATAAATCGCCAGCGTCATAATGCCATAAAAACGATGGCCTACCCGAATTTCGTCAGCAATCCGGTGCAGCCACCAATCGTAAAGGTCACGCTTGACCGTCCAACGACCCCGCCGTTCCTTCTTGATGATCCTCCGTTCATACCAATCTGGGTACTTCTCCTTTGCTTCATCCAGCGACAGGCGGCTCTTTCTCATAAGCCCCTCAAGCCGCTGCCTCTCCCCGTTGCTGTCCGGAATATAATCGAGCAGCTGCGCCAGTTCCACCGGCCCGCCAAGCCGGAACGCCCTCACAGGGTACTCCCGTCCCAGTTTCGAGCCGGAGCCGACCACCCGAAAGCCCTGCAAAATGCCCTGCATTTGCGGTTCTTTTATCGTGGAGGTATATCGGTTCCAAATCTGCCGAGTAAGGGAATATTTCAGCTCCTTCAAGCATTTCTGGTTGTGCGGATACATAGGCACTGGCTCTTTCAACACATAATATAGGTGAAGCCCCGTCCCGCTGTTTACAACAAAGGTTGCCTGGGGCAGAATATCCTTGTTCATCTGGTGCAGCGTGTCCCGAAGCTGCGGCATACCTACCCCGTCCAGATCAAACACCAAAGCATAAAGATACCTGGCATTTTTACCGCACCGCCGCAGACCAAAATAGGAAATCGGGGACATAATCGTAAAATCAGTGTCTTGTAGCTCCCGCAGTTCGTCCAGCTCGTCAGTGATAGTACACCGTTTCGCCTTACCATCCCCCTCGATCTGCAGGGCGATCCCGGTCGCCTTATCAACCTCAACTTTCTGAACCGTCACCGCAATCCCGTTTCCCTTCCTGTCCTCAAAATGTCCCTTCCTCTCGAAAGAACCCTCCGGGAATATCTCCCGATAAAACTCATACGGCGCCACCGGCTCCAAAAACCTTTCCAAATGCTCATTCTTTTCCTGATAAAGCTCTCTCTGCCGTTCCAAAGCCTCTTGCTGATCCACCATTCCTTACACCTCTTTTCATACATTCTGCAAACCCACAGGGGGAAAAGGGGGAGCCAAAGAGCGGCCCCTCCGGGGCCTTAAAGAGAAAGTCACCTCCCCCTTTCCCCCCTGGCTCCGGCCATGGAAATGATGGAAAACCCTACGGGTTTACCACATTCCCACAGCCTCCGCCCACCCCTCTTTTCCCCTCCGACTTTCTCCCTATCCGAGAGAGAAAGTTAAGAGATTTTTTAATTTGCCTAAAGGCAAAAGGGGGGCATATATTATCAATATATTTATTTCCCTATTTTTCGACAACCAAAATTCCGACCTTATTTCTGCCTCTCCATGGCCAGTCTACACGGCATATATTATCAATATATTTATTTCCCTATTTTTGATTGTTATTATAGCCTGTCCAGGAGAGCTTTTCAAGTCCCCTGGACAGGCTTCTTCACTTCTGGCATTAAGTCCTCTGGAACGTCTCCCAACGGCTTAGTATGTACGATTGCCACTTCCCAATATTTAGATCGGAAATTCCGTTTTAACCGTTGCTGCCGAGCTATCACCACATTTCCACTATAAAAAGAATCCTCCGGATTCTGCTCCATGGCCTCCCGCATCTTTTCATAGCTGCCGTTATATTTACCAGTTATGCCGATCTTGGCAATCAGCCACTCTTTCCCCTCCGGGAACATTTCATCTTCTATCTGCTTTCTTACTACCGATTCCGCAAACTCTACTGAATACGGACTCTGAATGATGGTTTCCCACAGTTTTACTTTATACAGCCGCTTTCTTCCGTCCCTAAACGAGTATTCTTTTTCTTCAGAATGTACTACGACATACCCGGGCCGCTCCTTTTTAGGCTTCAGCCCTCGATCTGCATTAGCCCGTTCTTTTGCGATTCGCAATAAATTAGCGTTCAGGTGGCGCTGGTGGGCGCTCTCCGCCCGCTCTGCCTCCAGGGCCGCCCTCCATTCCTCTATCGCCTGGTTGGCCTTCAGAGCGGCTTCCTGGGCCTTTCTGTCGGCTTCTCTGTTAGCCTCTCTTATTTCTTTATCCGCCTCGGACTTTGTAATCCTGGCTTTCTGCTCCGCATCGGACAGCTGCCGCAACAGCTTGGCATATTCGGCCTCCGTCAAAATCACATGAGTACACTCTGGATCAGAATGGCCGCCAGGAACTTCCTTATAGCCCATCATTGTCTTTTTTACAAACTCGCCCATGGCAGCGTACCTCCTTACAGGCCCCGAATGTAGTTGTCGGCCACCACGCTGATCCGGTTATGGCCCAGGGCCTTGCTGCAGATCAGCATGGCCGCCTTGTCCAGCTTTTTCCCGGCCTCGTCCTTTCTGCAGGTATAGACCTGGCTCTGATACCGCTTCCCCGTCCCCCGATTCACCCGGTCATAGGGAATGTCCTTGATCTCCCTGGCGTGGGCCTTATAGATGGCCGTGGCATAGTCTCCCCGGTACCCATGAATATCAGCACTGTTATGGACGTGCTGCCACACCTTTTCCTCTGCCGGCGTGCCGGCGATCCGCTCAATGATCTGCTCCGCATTTTTGCCGATAATCGGGCTTAAACGCTCACGTCCCCCCTTTCCGTTGCGAACATGGATAAACCACCCCTCCGGGAACATCCGGGCGTCCTGGAGCATTTCAAGCCGCTTTGTGACGCTCGGCGCCCTCTGCTCCACCGGGACGCTCTCCAGCTGGGAGATCTCCGCCTCGATCTGCTCTCTGGAAACCAAGTCTTTTCCCCGCAGCTCCTGCAGCTCCTTCCGTCGCAGCCCAGTCCCCCGGCAAAATTTAATCAGCTCGTCGTTGTTGGTCTTGGAGAAGTGCCGATCCCGCACCCGATCCCCGCGGCTCCGCTTGATGTCCTCCCGGTTCCGCTTGGGCGGCTTGAAATAGTTTTCGTCATCCGGCGAGATCCCGTACAGCTTCCCCATGGCCTTGGCCTCCAGCTGCACCGTCCAGGCGGACAAGCCCTGGTCTACTCTGACCTGCAGCCACTCATTGACATACTTTTTTGCGCTTTTCAGTGTAGTACATTCCGGGTGGTTCTCCTTGATGTACTTGATAAAATACTTTGTGTGTTTCCAGTAGCTCTTGTATGTATTAAAAGAGTAGATTTTATACTTCTCCTCCCCATAAGCCGTAGCCTCTTTCTTGCTCTCGCCAAAGGCTTGCATCCCCGTGAGCCGGTCATAGGCTTGCTGGTGCAGATCCTTGGAATACGCTTTATTTCTTCTTCCCACCCGGCTCCTCCTTTTCGGCGTCAGTTTTGAAAATCTATAAATATAGTTTCCTACACAAATATAAATCTATATTCATATAAATAAAGTTTTGTGGATTTATAGTAATCTACAATTCTATATATTCAAGTCGTTCAAGCAAAGCCGCCTCATGTCAGCTCCCCTCGGAGACTCGGCAATCGGCAAATACACTTTTTAACGTCTTATGTGTGACGGGTTTGGGATTTCTCCCTACACTTTTTTGAGCTGCTTATGTGTGCAGCCCCGATTTATTGAGATCTACGGCAGTTCGGGTTCTGTCGGCACCTTTGTAGAGGGTGCGGCTCTCCAGGAGATCTACAGTATCCTGGCTACTATCAGTAGGGTGGGTAGGGACACGATGCGTTTTACTTACCCAAGCTTTCAAAAAGATTACTCACATGGGGTCCAAGGTGTGCTTTCCAATTCGCAAAAGGCTACTACGGCAAGCCCGCACACCACATAGGCGCATCAGACCTAAAATGGCTTCTGATTAGCATACAGCTAAACCCCCAGCCGGCAGCTCCCGGCCAAGACGCTCTGGGCCTAATTACTATTTACCCTCGCCCAGACGAGCAATTTATTTTGTGATGACCGCAGCCAGCTCCAGCCGCAGCCGTTCTATCCATCACCGCCTTTCTGCTGGGCCGCTCTCTCTGACTCCACCTCCAATCAGCAGCCCTTTTCTGTTCAAGAACATCTTACCATACTATCCAGGGCGTGTCAACATATTCAGGAAACTAACCGTATAACGGTTTACCCGTTCACGCTAATGCGTAAACGGATAAACCGTTATTTGCTCAAAACAAAAGAAGGAGAGCTACATTAAGTAGCTCTCCTTCTTTTGTTTTGAGCTCTAAGCTCGCAAAGATCGTCGTGCTTCCTCGTGAGGACGAACTCCTTCTGTTCTCTTACTCGCCCTCGTCCACTGCCTCCGTTGATCCGCCTTTGCTCGGCTCTTCTGTGGGCGTCATTTCCACAATCTTATTGTTTGGGTTATTGAGCAGCTCTTGCAGCACCTTTTCTTTTTCTTCTTCAGTTTCGGCATATTTAAAGCTGTCTATATCTACCTGTAACGCATGAATACGCACACCCTCCGTTGGTAGAATCAGAATCCCCATTTCTTCGGTCGCTGCATGTTTTTCATCTGCTTGAGCGCTTGCGAAAATGATCCCAATTAGCACCCCTGAAATAATAAATAGACCTACAAAAATTGCTACAATTTTTCTCTTCATGTCTGAATCACCCTATCACGACAGAACCACCGGTAATGTTGGCCGTAGCTGTACTATAATTTTTGAAATAAATCTTATACTGCCCACTCACTCTCGGATACCAGCCAATTGTCATTCCACTATTCATATCTGGATCATAAAAGACGCTTGGCACCGATGTCGATAGTTCAGTGCTAATTAACCTGTCCGGAGAACAATAATAAACCAACTCGACATGTTCATTATACGCAACATCAAAGGCATCCTTGCCGGTAGGCTTTATGTATGTGTAACTGCCACCAGAAATCGTAAACGGTGTAATGTTCCATGTCCCTGGAGCTTTTGAAAGTGCTACTACATCCACACCGCGAACTTCTTTATCCGAATAATCACCAACCCTCACAAATGGGCTGTCCTCAACTCTTGTTACTATATTGTTCGGATTTGTCAGCAGAGCCTGTAACGCCTGTTCCTTCAAAGCTCCCTCTGGAGCATATTTAAATACATCAATATCTTCCTGTAGTGCAACGATCTTCAAATCATCACCATAGTACAAGATTCCAATCCTTTCGCTCTGAGAGTCCTCTACTGGTGCTGCCAAAGCAACAACAGTCCCCATACTCACGACCAGTATAAAGGCAACTATGCTTGTCAATAGTCTTTTCTTCATTTTTTGCTCCTTTCCACACAATAATACTTTTCACTCAATAAACAAATGGACGCATAGGTCTGGTTATAAATCGCAACCAATCCTACGCGCCAATCCAAACAGTCTTGATACGCCCCAACCACAAATTGGAGCCGCACCAATATCGCCTCATGAAGACAGGTTGCGTTTCAAAAAATAGATACATGGTGTCACCTCCTATATACAGTGTTGGCCAAAAGCCCTTCTGACTATTATTATACATAACAGAATCGTTTTTGCAATCTTTTTCCGGAAGAAACATCACATTTTTTCGTACAGGCTTCATTTTGTGAACCTCTTATGCAACCATACCGGTCTCTTCTCAGAAGAAGATTCTTCCGAATTCTCTTCATAAATATTTAGCAAGACCATTTCTCAAAATCTCATTTACTGCCTCCGTAAGATTCTTATCTTCTTCCAGAGACATTCGTTTAAGCGCCCTATCTATGTCACGATCCAGAAAGTATGACCGCTGCACACGCTCTTTATTTTTCTCTCTTGCTGCCGGCTTCTCCGCAGCCACTACACCCGTCTCCCGGCCAGCTCCAATAATGGATTTGAATGCAGCCTCCTGATCGAACTTTGCTTTTCCTGCCATCACACATTCACCTCTTCCAGAAATTCTTTAATAAAGGCCCTGTAATCGTCGGCCACAGTAGACTTCCCGGCATAGTCAAATATATCGGCCCGGTTCGCCTGGGCCTCCTCCACGGCCACCGCAGAGCGGATATAGGTCTTGTAGATCGGCGCCGAAATGTACTCGCTCAGCTGCTCCGCCAGCTCCTTGATCTGCCGGCTAATATTTGCCCTGGGATTAAACTTGGTAAAGAGGATGCCACGGATCTTCACGCCGGGATTACAATACTTCTGAACGCTGGTGACTGTCTCATTGAGCTGGGAGATCCCAGCCGTGGCGAAGATCCCGGCCGTGGTGGGGATCAGAATATCTGTGGCACAGGTAAAGGCGTTCACCGTCAGCACCCCCAGGGAGGGGGGCGTGTCGATCACAATGAAGTCATACTCGCCGGCGACTGGGGCCACGGCCTCCTTCAGCCGGTGCTCCTTCCCGGTCTGGGACAGCTCCTGCTCCGCTCCGGCCAGCATGATGTTTGCCGGCACCACATCATAACCGCCCTTCGTGTGCTGGATGGCCTCCCGGACGTCGCTGCCGCGTTTCATCACCTCATAGACCGTCAGGACATTGTAGTTCTCCGCTCCGCAGGCCGTAGAGAAGTTCCCCTGGGGATCGAGGTCAATACCCAGCACCTTGTATCCTTTCTCCGCCAGTCCTGCAGCAAGGGCCTGGGCCGTGGTGGTCTTGCCAACGCCACCTTTCTGATTGGCTACTGCTACTATCATTTGTCACACTCCATTTCTACAATTCTATTTTTATAGAAATCTATATATCTATCTTACTATATTTCTGTCTTTATAGCAATATAGTAATACAGAAAACAAGAAGAAAGCCAGCCAATCAAGGCCGGCTTTCTTCATTCCCATTTCCAGGGCGATTCAACTAAATGCACTATATCATCAGAATCAGAACGGTAATAATAAAAGTCCGTTCCAAAGGCCCGAAAGCGAATATGCCACAAGCCGCAGAACTGAATCTTCTCAATATCCTTCGCTCTGATCCCGATGGTACGCTCCACATCTTCCTTCAACTATTCATCAGTATAGCGGCAATTCATATCATCCCTCCGCTCTCTCTCGCGCCCACAGGCCCACTGGAGACACACCAGGATGCCCAGGCATATACCATCCATCGTCATTGTACTCAAAGGAGACGGTCCGCCATGTGCCGCCATCGAGCCGATCCGGGAGCAGCACATCCAGACCCTGGCCGCAATGAATGTCCCATCCATCCCAAGTCAATCGATCACGCTCCGGCTCGTAGCCGATCTGCAAGACTTTTCGAGACATAGTTCTCCCTCCAATCAGTCCTCATAGTGTCCCCGGCAGGACAAAACGACGATGCTGTCATTTTCAACGGTATAAACAAGTCGGTTCGTATCATCAATACGTTTACTCATGCCTTTGATCTTCCGCAGTAACTCCGCTTTTCCTATGCCCTGCACTGCCCCATCACGCTGCAGCTCCTGGAGCAGCTTATTGATCCGCTTCAGCGTTTTCTTATCCTCTGACTGCCAGTACAGGTAATCTGCCCAGGCGTCAGGCGAAAAGGTAATGTTATGTGCCATCGCCCGCCATCGCCTCCAGCTCCTCCATCGTTTTCACAATCCCAAAGCCGGCGCGCACCTGCTCCAGACCTCTTTCCAGCTTTCCAAGATAGGCAGCATTCCGCTCTGCCTTCTCCAGCTCATTAAACCGTTCCTCGCTGATGATCACCACATTTTTTTCGGCTTTTCTGGTTACAACTACCGTTTCTCCCCTGTCCGTCACTCTGTCGCAGAAATCCTTCAAGCGACCACGGGCAGTCGAAAAGTTAATTGCGATCATAGTACACACCTCCATTCCATATTATGCACCATATCTTGTACTATATATTGTACCATATCGAGCCAATTAAAGCAAGCACTACTTATTTCATATCCCACCACTTACGAATTGTCTTCGGGTCAAGTCCCGTGTCCCGGTGACAATCGGCCTTGCAGCCCTCCGGATGCTGCTGGCGCCACTCGCATACTCGGCCCTTGGCCGTGCCGCTACCAATAGGCCGTCCGTTTCCTTCCCGCCAATCCTTCTTTCCTTTCTGTCGAACACCGATATCCCGAATTGCCCTGGCAATTTCTAAATGATCTGCCTGCTTACGCCAATTCCGCTTATTTATGGGCATAGTTAGGCCAGAGAGTTTCCCTATATCGTCCCTTGGAAATGTCACATAGTCCTCATTGAACATTTCCAGAGCGCACACCACATCATCTTTTGTGAAGCGGTTTATATCCTCTACACTCATATCATCATAGGGCTTTAGCAGATCAAAAGCGTCCCGGCGCAACTCATCCTCATCAATCCCGCACTTTTTAGCATAGATTGCCAGCGTCATAATGCCATAGAACCGATGTCCCACCCGGATCTCGTCCCCGATCCTGTGCAGCCACCAGTCGTAAAGATCACGCTTGACCGTCCAGCGTCCCCGTCGCTCCTTCTTCACAATCCGCCGCTCATACCAATCCGGATACTTCTCTCTCGCCTCCGCCAGAGGCAGGCGGCTCTTTCTCATAAGCCCTTCAATCCTTTGCTGCTCCCCGTTGCTGTCCGGGATATAATCAAGCAGCCGTTCCAGCTCCACCGGTCCGCCGAACCGATAAGCCGTCACAGGATACTCCCGCCCCAGTTTGGAACCGGAACCGACCACCCGAAACCCCTGCAAAATACCCTGTATCTGCGGCTCCTTGATGGTAGATGTGTACCTGTTCCATATTTGCCGAGTTAGCGAATATTTCAATTCCTTCAAGCATCTCTGGTTGTGCGGGTACATAGGAATCGGTTCCTGAAGGACATAATACAAGTGAAGCCCCGTCCCGCTGTTTACAACAAAGGTTGCCTTGGGCAGAATATCCTTATTCATCTGGTGAAGCGTATCCCGAAGCTGGGGCATCCCCACCCCATCCAGATCAAACGCCAAGGCATAGAGATATCTGGCATTCTTGCCACTCCGCTGCCGGCCAAAGTAGGAAATAGGAGACATAATAGTAAAATCCGTATCCCGAAGCTGTTCCAACTCGGCCAGCTCGTCGGTAATAGTATAGCGTTTGGCCTTACCGTTACCCTCAATTTCCAAAGCAACCCCGGTTACACCGTCACCGCCCGCCCCAGCCTTGCCTTTTGGGATTGTCACAGCAATTCCGTTACCCTTCGCATCCTCAAAATGGCCCCGCCGCTCAAAACTGCCAACCGGAAAGACCTCCCGGTAAAACTCATAGGGCGTGATCCACTCCAAAAACTCCTCCAAATACTCATTCTTTTCCCGGTACAAATCCTGCAGCCGCTCCATGGCGGCCTGCTGATCCATGGTCATACTCTCACCTCCAAAAGAAAAAGTAGCAAAAAGAAAATCCGCTGCGGCGGGGAACGCCTGCGGGCGGGAAGGGGGGAAAGGGGGAGCCAAAGAGCGCCGCCTACGGCGGCTTAAAGAGAAAGTCACCTCCCCTTTTCCCCCTCGCTCCGGGGCATGGAAATGATGGAAAACCTTTCAGGTTTACCACATTCCCACACCCCTCCGCACACCCCCTTTTCCTCTCCGACTTTCTCCCTTTCTGAGAGAAAATTTTTCTTTTTGTTTTTAAGCCAACGGCTCTTAGGGGGGCATATATTATCAATAGGTTTTTCCCTGTTTTCACCTGTTATTATAGCCTGTCCGAGTGCCGGTTGCAAGCCCTTCGGACAGGCTATTTTCACAGGCTCATATCGCCCCAGGAATGACCTCTCTCGTGCTGTTTTTCCTGCCTATAAGTCTGATGCTCCGGCAGCAGATCTCTCGCCTTATCGACGAGGTGGAGAAGCTGCTTCGGCAGGTGACGCTCCAGCATATCCAGTACCCGATCAATGCCCTCCAGCAGCCGATCTGAAAAGCTGCGTTCTTCCTCCAACGCCTCCTTCAGTTCCTCGTTTTCACTCCATAGCTGCCGATTTTGGCTTTCAAGACGGCTACGCTGCGCTGCCGCCTCCATCTTCTCATGGACGGAAGGAATCTTCTTTTTCAGCTCTGCTTTTTCTTCTTCCAGCACAGCGTTTTTCTTCTTCAGATCTACGACCGTCTGCTTTGCGGCAGCTCCAGTCATAGCTACATCCTTTAGCTGCCGGATCTGGTCCACAGTAACGCCCTTGACAGCCCCTGTGAGCGTTTTTTCCGGCTGGATGGTATCGAAGTCCACCCGCACCCGTTCTGCGGCCTTCAGCGCCGCCACAGTGCCGGAGAGCGACTTAATCTCTCCCTTCAGCTCCGTTTTCTTCTCCTGCATATCTGCCAGCTCCTGCAAGGCTGCCGCTGTCTGCTCCTGCACGGCCTCGGCCTCCTGGATCGCCGCCCGGTACTCCGGCAGCTCCATGTGCCGCCGGTTACTGCCGAGAGAGATAATTTCAAATTCATGCTGCTGAGCGATCTCCGTCAGCACTTCCTTCTCCCGATCCATCCAAGCCTTCCACTCGGTCTGTTTCCGGCCAACACCTGTAAAGCCCTGCTGCTTGAGCGCCTGCTTCATAGACACTCTCGTTGACAGTCCCCTCGTCTGCTCCGTTGCTACCGGGATATAGTCTACATGAAGGTGCGGCGTGGCTTCGTCCATGTGCAGCACCATGTTGAACACATGGAGATGGGGATTCCGCTCCTGAAAGCTCTTTGCGTACTCAATCAGAGCCTCCGCTGCCCGCTGGCCGCCCTCCGTACCGCAGCCGCAGTCATTCAGATTGCCGATCTGGAAGATGGCCTCATGGAACAGCTTCTCCTGCTTGCTCTGCCGGATATGCTCGTAGTAGTCTGGGATCTTATCCCTTGTCTTTTTCTTCCCGGCGTTGTATGCCTCCAGTGCCTCGTCGAAGATCTCATGGTAGACCTGTTTCAGATCATCGTTGCAAAAAGTCACATTCTGCTCCGTCCGGCTCCGGTCTACATTCGCCGCTGAAAATCTCCGGTTGTTATGCCGGATACTGCCCCGGCCAGTCATGCCGGAAATAGTTGTACCGATAAAATCACCCACCCTTTCTATCGTCTAAACCTCTTACCAATCCCATCTTACCATAGCCCCTGCAAGGGGGCAAGACCTCTTTGTTACTTTCTCGGTGAGAAAGTAACGCAAAAGCACTTTCACACCGCCGCCCCGTTGGGGCGTCAGTATGAAAGTGCTTTTGCGCGCTCCCGCGGGTTTTTCTCAATAAATCTATGTTTCACAATCTACAATTTTTTCATTAAATTGTGTAGAAATTTTTACATTATAGTGATATGATTATTAATTGAAGATAGAGATTCTATCGTTCAGGCCATACAGGCCTAAATCAAAATTTTCAGGAGAATCATCATGAAAAAGTTTGTATCAATGGCTCTTGCCTTAACCGTGGCGGCTTCTATGGCTGTCCCCGCCTTCGCTGCATCTGAACCTGTTGCTCCTCAGAATGAACCGACAGCAGCGACTGAAAGTGTCTCCCCTTGTATCTATTGGACGGGCACTGCAAAACTCAACACCACTGATTATGTGAACATCACTTCTTCCAACAACATCTTCCCGGATTCCCCCCTGGTCACCAGTGATGCCAACAACCCCGGCAATGTCACGATCCGCGTAATCAATGAGAAGGGTGCCCAGGTCGGAGAAACCAAGACCATCGCCCCCGGCTCCTCTGTCCGCCTGGATCAGATTCCTGCTTTTAGTGGTACTTACACCATCCAGGGTAAGGCAAGCGTAGCCGGAACCTATACCTTCAACATCGACTAATTTCCATTCACTCATCACTTACTGAAATGCCCTGGCAATGCCAGGGCATTTCTTATTTGAACAGAAGCGATGCACCATAAAGAAGCGATATATGTACTGGATAAAACCAATAAAAGAAATATTTTATAGACAAATTTCCGCGTTTCCCGTTATATAACAAAATTATAAGAGCTGCAACAACAATAAAAATCGTTGGCTGATTTCCTGTTGTCACCATATACATTATGAGAAATCCTGCACTTTGTAAAAGTCTACTTTTTCTCAAGAAATATAACATGGATACATAAACAATGCCTTGGCTTCCATAATCGCACTTAACCAGTTCCGCAATTATTGCCATTATTATAACAACACCAAGCTGGCACAATATTTTTGTTACCTTGCTTTTTCTGCCGTCCCCACTTATTTTAAGAGCAACCTTCTCTATAATAACCAGCGTAAGAAGTCCCAAAAACAGTGTGAAAAAAACATTTTGGTATTGCAAGTAAAACGGGAAAGTTCCCTCAGCTATTGAATAGCGACTGAAGAATCCTATATCAAATGGCACTTCTGAGATTAGAGCGAAAGCTAACATTCCTCCAATATACCGTTTTCGATTTTTGGTATAAAAGAAACCTTCCGACAGCAATAAGCAAAATAACGGAAATGCGATTGTCCCAATTCCATTAAGAATATTCTTCTGAAAAGCATCAATTCCATAAAACTGTTCTGTTGACATTCCTCCTGCCAAATACAATGGAAACAGTTTATCATTCATAATGGATTCTAAAAAAATTTTGCTGAAATGATCTATAAGCATGGTAATACAAGCAATTATCTTTATTTTATTCCCTGTAAGACATTGTACTGCCTGCAATCTTTTATCAACTCTTTTTATCATGAATCTTTTCCTTCAAATAACCGCTTCCACCAGCTTCTACGCGGTACTGTTTCTCGTTCCTGTTGAAGCTCTTCTCCCTCTCCAGCAACGAGCTGCTGTTGAATGGTACCAGCGTGAAGGGCCTGAGCCGCTACCGCTGTCTGCTGGGCGGCAGCCAACGCATCAGTAAGCCGGGTGATGGTCTGCGCCTGCTGCTCGATCTGCCGATCTTTTACTTCAAGTTGCCCTTGCAGCGTGTCGATGGTGGCCTGTAAAACGCAAACCAAATCGGAAACTTCGTGGTTTTCGGTTTGCGATTTAGTTTGCGTTTGGTTTTCGATTTCAGTTTGCGATTTTTCAGAAAAAGCTTGTTTTATCAAGGCTTCCTGGTGTTCATCAATCGCAAACTGGTTTCCGTTTTTTCGCAAACCTGATCGCAAACCGAGGTTTGCGATTTGCTTATTTACTGCTGTCTTTGATACCCCTATCTCGTCGGCTATCTGCCGGATTGTTTTCATGCCCTCACACTCCCCGCACTATCGCTGGCTGGTGTGTCCGGCTGCTCTGCTATGTATTGTTTCAGATCTTCATCAAGCTCAAAAGGAAGTTTCCCAAGGCGGACGATTTCTTCAAAAAATAAAATTGTTGCCTGTTCCAAAGTCAGCCCATTTTCTGCAAAAACCTTTTCCGCTTGCTCTTTCAACGCCACGTCGATCTCCAGCGCAACTTCAACCAACTGCCCCATTCCCATCACTCCAACAGCCGACCATAATCCCGTTTCGCATACACTACACGAGCCACTGTCACCAGCTTTTTTTCTTCATCTACCCAATAAAACATCAGATAATTTTGCACCAAAATTTTTCTGTATTCGTGCTTCAAGGGACGGATCGGCTGGTAAGTCGGGGTTGCATACGGAAAGAGCAGCACACCTTCCGCTGCATTGACCAACTCCCCCGCCAAGCGATCCGCTGCGTCCGGATTTTGAAGTTCTCGGCTGATATACCGCACGATTTCAAGCATATCTTTCCGCGCCACAGGCAGATACTCTAATTTATACAACCTGTTCCCCTCCAATAGCAGCTTTCATCGCTTTCAGCACATCTTTGGAAGAATAGCGTTGTTCCGTCAACTCAGCCTCTCTCTCGGCCTCTTGCAGCTTGAAATATACCTCGCTCTCAAATTGTAGGTTTTCAAACGCCTCCATGCTCAGAACAACCATATCTCCATAGCCATTCTTTGTCAAAAAAACAGGTTGAGCCGTTTCATGCACCGTCTTTGAAATGTCCGCAAAATTATTTCTCAAATCAGAAACAGGTCTAATCATATTCATAACATCAACCTCCTATGTTTTTATTTTAGCATAATTGCGCTAAAATATCAATATTCCTCACGTTAATTATTTTTCAGCTTATGTAGACATTTAGAGGTCAAAAAAGTCTTGATTTATGCAGCTTTCCGGGCACGATAGAGAAGGAAGTGGTATAGTTACCCTCGGAGCGCTGAAAACGCCGTCCTGCGGCAATAAACGCACGAAAATCGCCCCTAATCCTCGCTCTTTTTCAAGGCATCCACCAGCAGATCACTCAACGCCTGTGACGGTCGCACCCGTGCCACCATGTGTCCATCCTCCTGCCACACCGCAGACGGCTTGCTGTCCCACCATTTTCGGATCGTCTTGGGATCAAGACCAGTGTCCCGATGACAGTCCGCCTTACGTCCGTCCGGGTGCTTCTGCCTCCACACATGAACTATTTTCTCTGCCGTTGGTCTACCTTCCGCAGATTTCATTGAAATGCCTACCGCTTTCATGTCCTCTTTTCTTCTTCGAGCTAAATACAAATGCTGATTTTGTTTTAACCAGTTTCTCTTATTGACCGGCATAGTCATGCCGGATAGCTTGGCAATATCATCTCTCGGAAAGGTCACATAGTCCTCATTGAACATCTCCAGAGCGCATACAATATCGTCCTTCGTGAAGCGGTTGATGTCCTCCACGCTCATGTCATCATAGGGCTTGAGCAGAGCAAAAGCGTCCCTGCGCAGCTCTGCTTCATCTATGCCGCACTTTTTAGCGTAGATGGCCAGCGTCATAATTCCGTAGAACCGATGCCCCACCCGGATCTCGTCAGCGATCCGATGCAGCCACCAGTCATAGAGATCCCGCTTCACCGTCCAGCACCCCCGGCGCTCCTTCTTCACCACCCGGCGCTCATACCAGTCTGGGTACTTCTCTTTGGCCTCGGCCAGCGACAGGCGGCTCTTTCGCATGAGCGCCTGTATGCGCTGCTGTTCTCCATTGCTGTCTGGGATATAGTCCAGCAGCTTCTCCAGCTCCACCGCACCGCCATACCGATAGGCTACCACAGGATAGTCCTTCCCCAGCTTGGAGCTGGTTCCGACCACACGGAAGCCCTGCAAAATGCCCTGCATCTGCGGCTCCTTAATAGACGAAGTAAACCTGTTCCAGATCTGCCGGGTGAGAGCGTATTTCAGCTCCTTCAAAATCTTCTGATTCTGCGGGTACATAGGGATCGGCTCGGTCAGCACATAATACAGGTGCAGACCCGTTCCGCTGTTTACCACGAAGGTGGCCTTGGGAATAATGTCCTTGTTCATCTGATGCAGCGTGTCCCGGAGTTGAGGCATCCCTACACCATCAAGGTCAAAGACCATCGCATAGAGATACCTGGCATTCTGCCCCCGGCGCTGCCGGCCAAAATATGAGATAGGAGACATGATTGTAAATTCCGTACCTTTGATGTCCTCCAGTTCCCTCAGCTCGTCCGTGATCACATGACGGTTGGCTTTACCATCGCCCTTGATCTCCAGTGCAACGCCGTTCTCCTGCACCACTTTTGACTTCGGAGGGACTACCAGAGCGATACCGTTTCCCTTGGAATCCTCAAAATGCCCTTTGCGCTCAAACGATCCCTCCGGGAAGATCTCCCGATAAAACTCATACGGCTCCACTGGCTCCAGATATTGCCAAAGATGGGCATTCTTCTCCCGATAAAGCGCCTGCTGCCGCTCCAAAGCAGTCTGCTGATCCATAGCCATAAAAATACCTCCAGTCCAGAAAAGAAAAAAGAAGCAAAAAAGAAAATCCGCTGCGGCGGGGAATCGCCTGCGGGCGGGAAGGGGGAAAAGGGGAGCCAAAGAGCGCCGCCTACGGCGGCTTAAAGAGAAAGTCACCT
>OHFI01000295.1_pt1 | contig 21709 bp, 30 predicted proteins | sample 1567431 | NCBI WGS metagenome assembly OHFI01 (sample SAMEA3879569, study PRJEB24766) | human gut metagenome | biome: human-associated habitat; feature: feces | place: USA | collected 1985/1987 | reverse complement strand
GCTTAAAATATTTAGAAAGTTCTATAGTTCCATATTTATTATGCCGTGAGCTGATAATAGAGGAATATCCGTGTGAAAAATACTATATGCAAATGCTTATGGATGTATATTCATTTTTTGTTATCGGAGATGATTTCTTAGAAATACTGAAACTGCTTATTGATGGTGGATATTGCAAAGAGTATCAGAAAAAGGGACATGAGATAATAAAAGAACATATTAAAGATAATTATATAGTTGCATATCGTGGAGAATTTGCAGTAGGTGAGCAAGGAAATTTAGACTATAAGCAATCTGTCAGCTATTCATTAGGTTATGAACAGGCAAAATTTTTTGCTACAAGGTTTAAAATGTTATCATTGACAAATAGTATTGTGTACACTGTGAAGGTGCCTGTAGAAGATGTGCTTGCTTATATTGACAGAGAGGATGAGGCTGTTTGTTTGCCTATCTGTATGGGAGGTAAGATGGAAGTAATAAAAGGAGAATCACTATTGTAATTTGTGGGTACTATAACAAAATAGTAGGTACTTAATATATCATAGTTTAAACATCCCCCCCATCTGCTGCCTTATCGTACATAATATCGTGGCAGTGAAAAAACGTTGATTTTGTGTTGGTTTACATAATATTAAATCTGAATTGTGACGAAAAACTGAGTATTATGCCATATCGTAAAAACGTAAGAAAATAAGGAATATTTGAGAATTGCACACAATTTTCTGAAAAATAGACATAATTTTAATTTGGGCGGTGAAACAAGGGTAAAATTTATATTGGTTTTGGGGGATGTAGATAATAGATGTTATCGTGAATATTATGTGGATACAAAACTATAATAGATTATTTTTTAAATATGATAGGTTCATTTTTACCTGACATAGTTGTACACTGCGTACAACCTTTGTAAATGCGTAGTTTTTATTATCATTCTCAAAAATAATAAGAGCAGGAGATCAGTTCTCTTGCTCTCTTATAATATCTGGTCATCATCTGATTTGACATATCTTACTATATCGCAAATATCACAGCCGAGAATACGGCACAAATCATTGAGTGTTTTGGTTGATACATCCATATTATGTTTTAGTCTATGCAATGTGCTATGTGACATATGATATTTATTTGTGAGTGTATACCAGTTCTCACTTGACTTCTCAAGAGTATTCCAGAAAGGGGAATAATCAATCATCATAGCACCTCCATTCATAGCTTATGAATAAAGGATAAAAGATATTCTTACGATTGAATATCTTCGTTAAAACGAATATAATAGAAACATAATATTATTCATACAGAGGAGGAGAAGGTATGGCTATGATTAAGTGTCCTGAGTGTGGACAGGAAATTTCAGACAAGGCAAAGAAGTGTGTGCATTGTGGAAAGATATTAATTGAGGATAAGCCAGCTACTAAAATATGTAGCGACTGCGGAAAAGAAAATCCAATTGATGCTACAGAATGTGTACATTGTGGCTGCCCATTTGAAGAGGAGAAAAAAGATGAACAGTTTGTAGCTGAATCTGTACCTGTTCAAACGCCACTAGAAGCAAAACCCAAGAAAAATATTGCTAAGATAGTAATTCCTATTGTGGTGATAGTAGTATTGGGGGCAATTATAGGATTGATAGTATACAACATCAAAGTAGTTAAGCCGAAAAATACATACAATGAAGCTATGACACTTTTGGAAAAGGGTAAATATGATGAAGCTGATAAGTTGCTGGATTCTATTAGTGGATATAAAGATGTGGCAACGATTCAGGAACAGTTGAAATATGAATCCTATGCATATTCAACTATAAACGATTTAAAGAATTATCTTAAAAATCCAGATTCTTTTCAGCCATATGACATAACATTTTATGCTTCAATGGGTGGAGAAGAAGATTCAGAAAGTTCAGAAACAGAGGATAGCACAGAAGAAGTATCAGACAAGCATCCAGCTTGTATTATCCATTATGGAGCACAGAATGGTTTTGGAGGTAATACAACAGGCTATGTATTAGGATATTATAATACGGAGGATAAAGTATATAAGGTCTTAGGCTCTTGTAATTCATTAGATGAAGACGATTATGATTCAGACGATGAAGATAATTTGTATGATCTACTAATATGTAAATTAGTAAATCTATATATTGATGGTGAAGATAAAGTAGGCGATGTTGATTTGTCACGCTTAAAAACAGTCCTTAAAAATGATGCCTACTCAACAATCAAAATTATTGAATAGATAATAACAGATAGGAGGAATTTTATGAAATGCCCTGAATGTGGGACTGAGATAGCAGATAATGTGGCTGTATGTCCTAGTTGTGGATATGAAATAGGTCAATCTGAAGTTGAAACAGTAGGAGATAATACAAATACAACAGCGACAGTGTCGGTATATATGAATAAAAAATATATTGGAATTGCTCTTTGTGTGGTAGCGTGTATCATGCTGATTGTTGCCTTTACTAGAATAAACAATGATACATATTCTTTCTACAAACAGCACTATAAAGAGTGTATGGAAGAATATGCAGAAAATAGTGCAGAGGCAAGAAGTTCTGGTGCATTATTTAGTGGCACATATAGATATATTGCGTCAGAATATGAAACAATGGCAAAAAATGCAAATAAAAAGATTTGGAAATATCGTATAGAAGCTATTGTATTGTGTTTAGGCGGTGTTACTGGTGGAATTATAGGTTATAAGTTTATCAAATGGGAGAAAGCGAATGGCATTAGTAAAGTGTCCTGAATGTGGCAGAGAAAATGTATCAAGTACAGCTAAGTCTTGCCCTGGATGTGGCTATAATGTAAAAGCATATTATGAAGCAGAACAGCAAAAAGAGGTTGTTTCAAATACTGATGCACCAGCAAACAAAATCAATGTAAAAGCTATTATCGGTGTGGCTGTAGCGTGTATTGTAATATTCTGCATATATTATTTTCCTACCAGATGTGCATTTGATGGTTGTACAGAAAAGAGAACAGAAGATAGTAAATATTGTGCGTATCATTCCTTGTCATATTCTTATGGTTCAAGTTATGATTATGTACCAAAGACAGGCAATGCCGGGGCAAAAGCAAAAGCGGAATCGTATCTTAATAGCTCTGCATTTTCCTATACTGGGTTAATACATCAATTAGAGTATGAAGGTTTTTCTACATCTGAAGCAACGTATGGTGCTGATAATTGTGGTGCTAATTGGAAAGAACAGGCATTGAAAAAAGCTAAGTCATATTTGAATAGTTCTGCATTTTCATATGGTGGACTACAACATCAACTTGAATATGAAGGGTTCACAGAAGATGAAGTTCAATATGGAGTAGATAATTGCAATGCAGATTGGAACGATCAAGCATATAAAAAAGCAAAGTCTTATTTACATTCTTCGCCAGATATGGGAAGAGATAGACTACTCCACCAGTTACAGTATGAAGGATTTAGTTATGAACAGGCAATGTATGGAGTAGATCAAGCTGGTTTGTAGTTGGGTCAGTGTATAGATGAACCAGATACACCCCCTAGCAGAAAATAAAATATACTTTTTAGTTTTTGCCACCCCCCTGTTCATTGGTTGGCTTGTGGGCGGTATCGTGTGAATGGTACAGATACACCCACGGATGGACAGATGACAATATCACAAGATGTATACATCCCCCCTATGGGTATAATGAAAGGCTAGAGATTAAACACCTCTAGCCTATTTTTGCGCTATTTTATTGACTACATTCTATTGAGAATCTGCATTTTTTCCATTTCATAGAGCCATGAATAAAAGGTTGTGCCGTTTGCCTTCTGTTCATCATTAACGGCGGTTGTGTATAGTCTGTATACTTTTCTAGCTGATAGGGTTTCTATTTTCCCATTTTCATAATAATTAAACATGATAACCACCTCTTATTATTCAGGGTATACCCACTTTGTATTAGTGGCTATACCCTTTTATATTAAGCCATTTTGAGCCGTTTCTTTTCGTCTGTCTTTACCTCTGTACTTCCATATAAGTTTCTTATATCGTCCATAGATAATGATTTATGACTTCTTTTTCTGAATGCTTCAGTGTGAAAATACCACTTCTTTTTTTCTCTTGCCCATCTAAAGCCGAGACCCTTTAAAATGTCCTTGTGTGCATATGTGTCACCATCAACCCAGATCCAACAACCTACAATTTCAATATTGATATTGTCCAGTGTGATAATATTCTGTATAACCTCTCTGAGCCTTATATCTTCTGTATAGTCATATTTCATATTGTTATATGATGCTTTATCCTCTGAATCGGTTGTTGCTCTGTTTTCGTGTCTGTTCTTTAATATATTGAACAGGCTTTCATATTCTGCATTGATTGACTGTGTGGCTTCTGTTGAGCCGTTGGGGTTGTCTGGATGAAACCTCTTTAATAATTCCTTATACTGTTTTCTTAATTCCTCTAATGATTCAACATTCTTGAAATATGTCATAATGTCCACCCCTTTTCTAATCTGTAACAAGTTCAACTCTTATATCGTCACAGTTGTTAATCTCTCTTACTTCCTCTGTACTGAATGTTTCAATACCTATTAACTGACCTTCAAAATAAATTTTGTACATTTTCATTACTGAAAACCTCCTTGATTGAATTGTTTTTGATTGATTTGTTATCTATAATATACACAAATAAGTGTGCATAGTCAATAAAAACATGCACATAAAAGCGTGCACATATTACACAAAAATATTCACACATATTTGTGCATACTGCGAATAGACTATACACATAAATTTGTGTATCATATAGGCATAGTCAACCGAATGACTTACAACAAATCAATCAAGTATCATTCAAGGAGGTAATTATTATGTGTATGACAGTTAAAGAAATGAATGAAGCAATGGAGCAGATTCAAGAGTGGAAAAGAATCAAGGAAGAAGCAGAGGACAACATCACAACTTTAAATTCAAAGGTTATGGAATTTCTTAATGAAACAGAAGAATGTGAAGCAGTTGATAACAAGGGTAAGCCAATCCGTAGATTTATCGGTAACATTTTCAAAGCTACACTTTCAAGTGTTGAGCGTGAAACAGTCAACAAAGATGAAGTAAAGAAATTACTTAGTAAAGATGATTATGCAAAGGTTAGTAAGGTTAGCAAATATCAGTCTTTAAGAATCAACTAACAACAAACAATCAACAGGGCAAAGGGTGGAGCAATCCACCCGATAACCTAAAGAATAGGAGGGATTTATATATGAGTAAAACAAGAACAATCAGTATTAAAGATCTTACATGCAGTACATACAGCGTAAAAGACAATAGCGACAGAGGTTGCCACACCGCTTGTAAATCAGAAATCAAAGTAGGTGACAAGGTTGTAATTGATAATTATTTTACACTTGTAACAGAGTGACATTCCAGGCGGTGACGGTTTAGCCGTGGGAGATTCAGTTCTCCGCTTGCCTATTCGGTAATATACCATAATCCAGCATGAAAGAAGGTGAGAAAATGACAGGCGCACAACTAAATGTAGAAGTGTTAGAGCCGTATTGTAAAAATAATATGCAGTTACTGAAGAAAATTTCAAGATCAATTTTTTTGAAACTGGGTGAGACGTTATCAGAAGCCGACTATGACGACTTTTACAGCATTGCAAATATGACATTGTGGGAATGTTACAACTCGTATAATTCCTGTATGAATGCAAGCTTTAACACTTTTCTTTGTAATTGCATAAGAAATAAGTTCAAAACAGAGATAAGAGACAGACACAGAGCTAAAAGGGTTATCAATCAATTTGCAACATCATTAGAAGATGACGGTAATGATATATATAACCTTATACCATCCGACTTTGACACATTCGAGGAAGCAACAAACAACAATCAATTTCAGGACAAAGCACAACAGTATATTTCAAAATTATCTAGTCAACAGGTGAATATACTCAACCTTTTAATGGATGGGTACGAACCCAAAGACATACGGCAGATTTTAGAAATTTCATCAAAAGAATATGCCGAAAATATGAAGATTATGAGAAGTTTTGAAAATGTAAAGATTTTATTCTAGGAGGTAATCATTATGAAGAACATCAGAAAGCAGATATACACATTAGAGCAGTATTTAAAGGACATGAAAGCGGAGAAAATCAGAACAGATCAGGAATGTCAGAGAAGATCAGGACAGTGGAATCCAAATATGATAAATGAGTTTATAGCCTCAGTATTATCAGATGATTATATACCACCTATTATTTTAGGTGAGGAAACCACAGCAAACGGGATTACCAGACAGTGGATAATTGATGGATTACAGCGAAGCAGTACATTGTCATTATTCAGATATGGAAATACAAGGATTACAAAGAACCTTGATGAATATATTGTCACTTATCAGAGAAAAGCAACAGATGAAAATGGAAATATAAAGCGAGATGAACATGGAGAGGCTATTTGGGAAAATATAGAGTGTGATATTCGCAATAAAACTTATGAGCAGTTACCAGAGGAATTAAAAGAGAGATTCAATGGGTATCAGTTGGAGGTTGTAGTTCATCAGAATTGTGATACAACGCAAATATCTAAATTAGTACGCAAATTGAATAATTGCAAGCCTATGAACCAGGCTCAGAAAGCATTTACATATATTGATGCATTTGCTAGTGAAATAAGGGAAATTACAGAAAACAGATTCTTCAAGGATATGTACTCTTGCAATAACAGAGACAGAATCAACGGCACATTTGAGAGAACCATTGGAGATATGGCAATATTGTGTAACTATCCAGAACAGTACAGGAAAGATACAAAGGTAGGCTTCAAATGGTTAAATGAGAACGCAACCATATTTGATTTTAACAACTTGGATAATTTACTAACTAGGCTGGTTGATTCAACGGAAATAACAAGCGAAATTAGGAAGTTATTTAATAGGAAGAATGGGTATATATTTGTTGCAACATTCAAGGCATTTACAGAACTTGGAAGAAACGACAAAGATTTTGGAGAGTTCCTTCACTGGCTAATAGCTGATGGAAAATATACAGAGATAAATGGAAAAACATGGATAGATCTGGATATAGACAGATCAACAAGGGATAGTGGAACAGTACATGGAAAACTTGATTACCTTACAGCACTTGTTAAACAGTATTTTACAGTAATCAAGAATGTTGCATAAAGGAAACAGGGGGAGGAAAATCCTCCTCCTGGTATAAGAGAAATCGAGGTGATACAGATGTACACAATATCAGATATTCTAACAGATATTAACAGAGGATGCCTTGCTAATAATATGATAGAGGACTGTTTTACATACAGGATTATATACTTTGTGAATGACGGAAATAACGGCAGAAAATTTTATATAGATTGCTCATACAGAGATCTGAGAAAGTCACTGGAAAATATTATAAGAGGCAAGTTGACATTGACTAATAATATCGTCATAGCAGAAACAACAGTTATAAAAAATGGAAAATGTACTTGCTTACAGAGCAGATCATATTCATTCAGTTTGGAAGAGTATTTCAGAAGAGTAAAGGGAGAATGTAACAGCAGGAATAATCAGTATTGCAGGAATGCAGGATAGATGGAAAGGATGAAAAACATGGTAACATCAAAATTTTTCGATATGGGACAGATAGTTGTAACAAAGGGAATTAACGATATAATGGCAGCCAATAAAAAGTTTGCTACAGAGATTATGGTGTCATTGCAGAGATATGCAGTTAAAGATTGGGGTTGTCTTGATAATGAGGATAAAAAGACAAATGATGAAGCCTTGGACTACCCAGAAGATTTATATATTCTGGGTGCATATAAAACATCCAAAGGGAAAATATGGATCATAACCAACAGAATTTCAGAGGATTCGGAAATAAATGCAACAACAGTATGTTTCCCTGATGAACGATAGAGAAATAAGGAAATACATAGTGAAAGGACAGGGAAAATATCTCTGTCCTTATTAAAACTATAAAGGAAATTTTATAAAATTTTGCAAAAAAATGAAGATTACTTGAAATGAAAAAAATCATAAAATATAATATATGGAAAGGTCTAAAATAAAAATAATGGAGATTAAGATGATAAATTACAACAAGTTAATGGAAAAATTAAAAGAGAAAAAAATAACGACATATACAATACGTCAAAAATCATTGATTCCACAGGGAACACTAACAAAAATTAAAATGTGTACAGGGGATTCGATGGAAGAGATAGAGCAAAAACTTCAGGAATACAAAGACAAACATAATGGAAAAGAGTTTGTGTGCGATGTATCAACAAAAACGATTGAGGATTTATGTCAGCTTTTACAATGCCAGCCACGAGATATAATAGATTGGGAAATAGATTTGAAACCTGAATTATCTTATGAAAATAGGTTCAAACAGGAATAAATGAAAATGTGGTATTAAAAAGGGCACTTGAAAAAACAAATGCCCTAGTATATAATCTAATTAGAAAGGTAATCGGATGTAACTCCGATTTGCCCTCAGTAAAATGTAAACGTAAAGAATAGCATCTACTTTTGGACGAGTGGGATGCTATTTCTTTTTATTATTTATGATGATCTATGTAAGACAGAGCCGCAAAAATTACCAGCACCAAAGTTAAAACTTCAAGTGTGTTCATAGGGCATTCCCTCCTTTGTAAACTAGAGGGCATCTAATAATCGGAAATTACATCCTGCTTTCTATTAAATTATACTATATCAGTATATCATATTGAGAACATATGTTCAATGAATAAGAGCGAAATTTGTAAGATAATAGAATAAATAAAAGCAGTCAATCACCTATGGAAATAATTCTATAGGTGATTATTTTTTTGCCTGATGGAATCAACGGCATTGTTGAGATTTGCAGATCTTCATTTGTCCTGAATTATCTGATGTTGCAATTCTGAAATACGTTTATCCGTGTATCTATTGAGCCAGCTAATCAATATAGATGGCAGCAGTTTATCAGGTAATCTCTGAATAATGGAAAATACAAAATCTTCGAGTTTTGAAAAAATCTTCTTGAATATGTCTTTAAAGCGGTTTGGTTTCTGAATCTCTATATTTATATGTATCAACTCCCTTCATATTCAGTATATCGGTTAATTGCTAATGGAACAAGAGGTTTGGAAAAATGTCTATAAAGGTGTCATTTTACGGAGAATAGTTATTCTGTAAGGGAATGTATTTGTAAAGGTGTCAATTCTATTTACAGATATATCCATAAAGTGGCAGGTGTTTTACAGACAGAAAGGACAGAAAAATATGGAAACTGAAGTATGGGGATATGCAAGAGTGTCAACGACAGAACAAAATCTCGCAAGACAGCTTGAACAGTTAAAAGAGTTTGGTATTCCAGACAGGAATATAAGATGTGATAAGGTAAGTGGAAAAACATTCAACAGAAAAGAGTACAACGCATTGGTTGGAACTACTGAGACGGCACCATTATTAAGAAAGGGAGACTTGCTGGTCATAGTCAGTCTTGACAGGCTGGGCAGAAATTACACAGAAATCAGAGAACAGTGGAATTATATCATCAATGACATTGGGGCAGATATTGTTGTGTTGGATATGCCTTTGCTTGATACTAGGCAATCTGATGATAATTTGGATAAGAAATTTATTGCAGACCTGGTATTGCAGATCCTTTCTTATGTTGCACAAAAAGAACTTGAAAACACAAGACGAAGGCAAAAACAGGGAATGGACGTTATGCCAGTTATCAATGGAAAGAAAACATCATTAAAGACAGGTAAGCCAGTAGGCAGACCTAACGCACAATTTCCTGATAACTGGAAAGAATACTATGAAAAATGGAGATGTGGAGAAGTCACAGCAGTTAAGTGCATGGATAGATTGGATTTAAAACGTTCAACATTTTACAAACTGGTGAAGATCTATGAAAAAGACATGGACAAAAGGGAGAATTAATATGCAAAGGAAAAATGATTGAGGTGGAAATTTTGAACAGTGAGCAGAAAGCAGATATTTTTTGTCTTGGTGTGATAACTGGAATCAATCTATATCAGCAAAAGGTTATTACAGCACAGCAACATAATAAAACACTCAGAATAAATGGAGAATTATATTATGTGCAGGACGCAAGAGAAAGATTACAGGATATGATGGATAAAATTTGTAGGTAGAAAGAGAGGTACAACCAAATGACGCAGCCACAGTATAAATTGGAAGAATTGAAAATATTCCATGATAAGAAAGAGACAACTGATACATATTCTGATATATATGATGGTGGAACTGTAGGGATATTTCTGGATAACGTTTCAACAATGCCAGCATGTATCAAGGAAATATGCGAGAATAGCATAAATAACTCACTCATGGAAAATTACAAGACAACAGGCAAAGTATACACAAAGGATAACTTTGAAATATCAATGACTATAGATCTGAATATAAATAATGGTGTATTAACAATCTGTACATATGTAGGTTATTGGGATTTGGATTTATCAGATACCATAAGTATTATAGATCTTGATTGCTACGAGGAAATAAAAGAATTTTTCTTCGCTGAACTGAATAGGATTACAACAGAGCGATTAAATGAGATAAAAAGCAAGATGGCATAGAGAATTATAATATAGGTATTACATAGATACTCAATTTAATTATGATAGATAAAATGGTTTGAATATGTTATAATAATTGATGTTGAGGGCGTGATGAACCCTTAATATACAGTTTCAAGTTTGTAGGCTGATTACCTATAGATTGGAATTGATTGATTTGTTGCGAGAAAGTCATGGCTGCAATGGTCATGGCTTTTTTGTTTGGTATTGACAACAAATAACAATATGTGATATTAATAGAGTGTAAACAACAGGAAAATTTATAATATCCTTTTTGTTTGCATTATATTACACAAGATAAATTTAAAAACTACTTATTTTACCAAAGACAAACAGCTTAAAAAAAGCGTATTTGAATATATGGTAAAATAGGTAGTTTTTTTAGTTTAGAAAGATAGGAGGTGAATATATGAAGTATGAATTCCTACATACGTTACTGCTTAAAGACAACCGTATGGTAATTGTCTTAGATGGAAAGGACGATAAATATTTAGTTTGTGAATTAGATAATGAAGAGAACATGTTTGGAATTACAGAAGATGACGTATTCATGGAAATATTATAGTATGAATCATGAATTAAGATAAACCTTAACCAGTCATCCTTGGATACTGCAATATTTATTCAAGGAGGCTGGTTATTAATCTAGTTTGGTATTAAGTTCGGTAAAGTGCGCATTTACTTGATATTGTTTGACATAGCATCTTATATATATCAGTTCGAGAGTAGTTTCGTTATGTTGAGAATTTTATGACGTTATGTAAACTAAAATAAAGGCGATTTAACACTTTCACATAATAAAGTAAAAACTGCCGAATATAGGACATAATAAGCCTTATATATCCTGTAAAACATGAGGTTGTTAGGTGATAATATGCTCTTTGTTCGGACGTTTGAAAAATAGCTGGTGTGTGAAGAGAAAAGTATTTATAATAGGTATTACATAGAAACACTCTAAATTTTTTAGGAAAGGATATATATGTAATACCTATGTAGCGTTGATTAGTATACGCTTGATCTAAATTCGATGTAGAGGTTAGATTAGTATAATAGATATATGTATTACATATAAATGATATTATGATCAAGAATAAGATATCAGATTCACAGAAAGCAGCACAAAAAAGATATGATCAAAAAACAAAAATGGTATCAATAAAATATAATCTTTCTGAGATGGAAGAATACAAACAATTAAAATCATATCTGGAAAAAACAGATCAGAGTATGAATGGATTTGTAAAAGGTTTGATAAGAGATTATTTTGAAACAGGCGAAGGTAAAAACTTTGAAACTTCTATTGAGAATAAGTTGCACAATAAAAATAAATATAAAGTTTTTGAAAATATTGATATAGATGACTTACGAACTTTTTCAGAATATTTCAGTAGAATGTTTACTTTAAGGTTACTGTCAAAATATGAAATATTGCTTGAAAATTCAGTCAATAATTCAAGAGAGAATTATGAAATTAAATTACTTATATTTATGGATGAATTAGAAAAACGAGCCAAGCAAGGGGAATTTGATGAGTTGGATGGGATAGAGAAATGGCACATAATCGGCGATGAATTAGAACAATTATTTGAATAAATATGATATAGGTATTACATATAAGCGTTATATGAGGATTTTAAGATATGGATCTTCATATAACGTTTTTTATTTACAGAAAAAAACAAGTCCGAAAGTTTCGGATTTGAATCAGTCAGATATTGCAGAAATGATTGGAATTTCAGTAGATACTCTCAATAACTACAAAAAACTCACAGAACTTATTTCTGAATTATAGGATAAAGAAATTTTGCAAAAACTCATCTCAAAATGGGGAATAAGTATATACACGGCAGAAATGCCTATATATTTTTTCCTACGAGTAGCAATGTCAGATATATACCATGACAATAACACGTATATGTTTGGCGACATTTTAACCTGTATTAGAACTATGCTACCACATTTATAAAGAAAGGACTGGTTAAATTGAACAGAGAGACACAGTTAAATCGAATGGAATTTATCTTATTAGATACGCTTTATGCAAATGAGTGCAAAGACAGATTCCACTCAATGACATTATCTGAGATCAGCGAGGATAACGATGATTCCCTAGTAGTGAGAACAACATTGTATAGGAAGATGAAGAAGTTGGTCAAGCTTGGATATGTCAAGAAGGGATGTTTGGATAATCATGCAGACACATTTTATTTGGCAGAAGAGGGAATAAGAGTTGTGGAAGAATGCAAGGAGGTAGACAGATGAATTTGAAAGACAAAGTTATGTTTATAGGTATTGGCTACTATGGAGGTAAACAGGTTAAAGAATTTGTTGAGAACTATGGATATAAGGGCATAGCCGTGAATGGTAGTGAACAGGATTTAAGAGCATTGGGCGGTATGAACAAGTACTATCTGAAAAATTTTGATGGGTTTGGCGGTCACAGGGAGAGAGCCTTGGAGTGTTTGGAACAAAATCCTGATTTTCTTGACTACATAAGCAGTATTGAGGAAGAGATTATTTTTCTTGTATTTGGAGGTGGTGGTTATACTGGTTCAGGTAATGCCACCATAATAGCTGAGATGTTATTACAGGAAGATTCAGCAGATAAAAAAATTGTATGCCCAGTTATAGCGTTACCTTCATCAAGTGAGCCACTTATAAAGCATAGTAACGCATATTCAGCAGTTCAGGAACTTCAGGAATTACAGGATCTCGGATTAGGTGCGACTTTCTTCATTAATAATAATGTAGATAGCACCTACACTTGTATCAATAGCGCATTTGCAAAATTCCTTGATACGTTTCTTACTAATGATTCATACGGCGAGTTAAACAATTTTGATGAAGCTGAAAGAATAGAAATGCTGAAAGACAGTGGAGCTATGACAATAAGCCTTATGAAGAGTGGAACTGATTCAACAGTTATGTTAGACAAGCTGGCTAGAAATGGCATATTTGCACCTATAGAGAACAAGGTATGTGAGCATGTGGCTATTATTCATGCTGGAAATGATAACAGGGATATTGAGGCAAGTTCAGTAATCTCAGAAGTGGGAAAACCACAGAATGTATTTGAAGGATACAACGGCAGAAGTACATTAATTGCTAGCAGTGGTCTTGATTATCCAGTGGAATACGTTACCAAACTTGCAGAGATGGCTAAAACAGCATTTGAGGAACGCAAGAGGGAACGTAAGCAGGTTAAAAAATTGGATGCGTTGGTATTATCTGATGAAAAAGAAGAAGTGAAGCCTGTAAGAAAAGCATCGAAGTTTGATGTACTAAAAAAGAGAATGAATAGATAGGTACATATCATGCAACATCAAGACTATATCAAATATACATAAAATATATGTCTTGATAGAGACAAATACAAAGGGGAATAAACAACATGATGAAAAGATCGACAACAGCAAAAGACCTTCAGAAACTATTTAATGAGTATATGGTCATAGTAACAAGTGTAACAGTGACAAACAAGGACACCAATCAGAAAAACGAGGTAACACCTGAACAGTTTATGAATGATTTTGAGTGGTACATGGAATCTGGAATTTTTGCGGATTCGTTGGATTTTAAGTATGAGTTGGCTGGTAATAACAATATCAAGTTATTTATTGGATATGTAAGTGGGTATTGTGACAACTGTATTGATGTTGTGTTGCAATTTGCAAATGGGGCGACATTAGATCAGGTTGTAGATGGATTAAATGCAACATATACAGCATTTCTAGCATCATTATCAGCATAAAGAGAGAATGTATATATAGGTCGATTAGTCTAATCGGTAAAGAAAATTATAAGGATATACTTTGTTTCTACCTATTACATAATATTTTTAGGAGGAAAGAACAAATGGCAAAAGAAATCAAGAAAGAATGGCAGAAGTATTTATTGAACGAAAACAAGGAGTACACAACAGAAGAGTTGACTGAGAATTTTAAGAAAGCAGTGGATTATCTATTCTCAAAGCATGTTAGGCTTAGCTCAGATATGTTGGTTAATCCTCAGAGAGCAAGTGAGCAGTATCATTTATCAGAACAGGATCGGGCAGTCTATTTGGGAAAATTCCATCATGCGGGGTATGCAGTGAACGACAGTGAGAAGATGGTAGAGGTTATGGATGTATTGTACCATGTACTGAATATATCAAAGGATGAAGCAGGTGAATTTACTTTATATATTACTGAAAATCACATGACATTAACAGATGCTATCGAGAAGAGATATGGAGTTTCTATGGATGATGTTTCTCAGTATATTGAGATGGTTTTAACACCATATGCTGATTATGCTATGAAAATGGCAATTAGAACAGGTAAAGAGTTATTAAGTATCTTATCAGAAGTATTTTCTGAAAGCGAGGTATAAGACAATGCACGCAGGCGGTGGAATGGCATTTCGAGTAAATTTGCCTACATAAAGGAGAATGATATATTACAGAGATATTTGTTATAGAATTATTTAGATTGATGTTTGTCTTTTGTGACCATGCGAGTAATGTATTGAACTTTTTTAGATAGTTTAGGATGTTTACAAATTAGTATGCAGTGAGATGATGCAACCGACTGTTGAAGCGAACAGTTATTTTTAGAACGGATAGAAGTTTCCCCTTTCCTATGTAACTTTTCATATATTTATCAGTGAAGTTGCTGATTATACATAGTACGGAACAACAGGCACATTACCTTTATTGGTGGTGTGCCTAAAATAATAATATTTGGAGGTAAATGATAAGAATGTATTAAGAATCACAAAGAAAAAATTCAAGCAGATAGTTGATTTAAAGGCACATCTTGTAAATGCCGACAAAGCCGTATTGTGTATGTGTGACAGTTGTAATGGAGTAGGTTTTGCTTATGATGTAGGTCAAATTGACGATGCTGGTTATGTTAAAGGCGGCATGAATTGTCCTTGCGGTGGACGCAACATGAAGGTTGACAAGGTAGAGCTTATAGTTGAGTAGAACAGGAGGAATGAATTATTAGTACAGAGCAGCAAGGAGATATTATAATTTTCAGTCAAAGAATGGCTGGATATTTAATGCAAAGAGGGTATGTCCTTATGGATATGCGACCAGATATGAAGAGTTCAAGTGGAAAGAATATCTTTGTTTTTAGAGATACACCGCAGATTAGACAGTCAATGAGCGACTATCTCAACCAATAGTCGGAGGTGTACCAATGAAGAAAAGAATTACAGATGTAATAAGTAAAGAAGAGGCTAGGACTTGGACAGCAGGAAGTAATGTATTAATATCAGCACCGATGGGGGCAGGTAAAAGTTATTTTTGTAAGAATGCATTATATGATTTGGCAAAAGAAGTAGATGGAAAAATCCTGATGTTAATTCATAGATCTAATTGTGTTGAGCAGTTTAAATATGAAATCGAGGCTGATGGTAAAGCAGATGTGATAGATGTTATAACATATCAATCCCTAGAGTATGGCAAGCTCCATAATACAAGTAAACAAATCGACTTATCAAAATACAAGTATGTTGTATCTGATGAATTCCATTATTTTTTCAATGATAGTAGTTTCAACAATAAAACGGCAGTGTCATTTCAGATGATAATGAACAGCGACAGTTCTATTCATGTGTTTATGTCGGCAACTGGTGAACATATGGCTAGGTATATGAGAAAGTATATCAAGGATAATGGTCTGGAAAATGCCATAGAGTACGAAGTACCTTTTGATTTTTCTTTTATAAAAAAACTGACATTTTTCCATAAGGATACAACGATGGAGGAGTTTATAAAAGAAGGTATAGAAAAGGGGCATAAGGGTATATTTTTCATCCAATCAGCAGAAAAAGCTTATAAGCTTTATTCAAAATATAAGAACTATTGTGTGTTTAACTGTAGTGCCAACAATGGGAAGTATTATGAGCATGTGGATAAAGATAAGATAAAAAATATATTGATTAATCAGAGATTTGAAGAGCAATTCCTTATAACTACGTCTTGCTTTGATGCTGGCATAAATATTATAGATAAGGATGTAAAGCACATAGTGATTGATATTGTAGATATTGGATCTTTAATTCAGTGCATGGGGCGAAAACGAATACAAGACGAAAACGACCAAATATATGTATACATCAAAGTAATCAACAATCAGAAACTAGCTGGATTAAAAAGAAGTATGGAACAAAAAGTAGAGATGGCAGATTACTATATGCAGAATGGCTATTCTGTTGAAAAACTGATAGAGAAATATCCAATGCAAAATGATGTGAACAACATCTTATATGATGACCTTATATATGATGAACAGGGGCGGTTAATTCCAAATTCATATACCAAGACAATAAATGAGCCTATGTATTTTAAGAAAAAAGAGGACATAGCCGATTACTCTATTATGTTAGAGAAATATGACAAATTTGGATATTGCAAATATTTAGCTGCAACATTTGGGTTTATAGATAAAGACACAGGAGAGTACACGTACAGAATGATAAATGAAGAACAAGGATTAGAAGATTATTTAGAAAAAATGGTTACTGATAATGTGGTATTACTACAGCTGAGAGACAGGAGTGAATTGATAAAGAAGATCAATGCTAAACAGGATGGAAAACCGCTGAAGAAAGCACCCACATTGAATCAAGTATTAGAAGAAAGAGGAGTCGATTATAGAATCAAGGAATTTGAGACCACACGATATATAGATGATGGTAATGGCAACAAAAAGAAGAAAAAATATAAAAATGCGTGGAAGATAATTAGATTCTGAGTCACTTTTTTGAGGGCGGTTAATTTAACTGATGATGTTTGAAAATAGTTTTGACCCCCCTATTTGGGCGTGAAGCTTATAATAGAAACTTCGCTCAAAAAAGGGGGTCAAGAGTGATACTAGATAAAATAGAACCAGATGATAATTCCTATAATATATGACAGCAGAAAAATATACGAGATATGATTTTCGATGATTGGACTGGCATATTGCGTAAGCAATGTGACAGGACATATCAACGAAAAAGGCTGACAGATTAGATTGACACCCTTCAAGGGTGGCAAGCTAAGATGGCAGCCTAACAGGGTGTGGGATATTCCCACTAATGTATTTTACTTTCTTTGAAACCATCCTTTTCTACTAAGCTGCACAACGCAATCAAAGATTGCTGTTTCGCTAAGTGAAAAGCCTGCGCCAAAGAAAGTAACAAAGAAAGCGCATGAGATTAAAATAATTATTCATTTAGATGATCGGTACAGATTTGACAACAATCATATCCAAATTCAGCATCACACCAACGTAAATCATGGTCACAGTATACCCGTAAAAAATCCCCTTTTTCATAAGATTTTTCCTCGTTTACGTTAGAGGGATTTACCCAACATTTGTGTGAAAAAGGACATTTTTTTAAATCATCCCAGTCTGTTATTACAGGATAATGGGTGTCAAAATCTAAGTTGTGTCCATTCATAATATCACCTCCCCCTTATATTATACTATGTTATTAAAATAATGGGGAGTAATTATATTACATAGTAGTTAGAAAATATTTTGTGAAATGAAATTCTATGATAAGGAGAACAATGATGGCAGAGAACATAACAGATATATCGTACATAACAGATATATCGTACATAACAGATATATCGTACTTAATGATACTAGACAAGATTTATACAGTAACAAGTATATCATTTGCAGATATGACTATTACAGCAGAAGATGAGGGAATAAATAAAAAGGATATTCCTGAATGTGAAGTATTTGGAATAGAGGATGTTGAGGAGTTTAGTATTAAGCTGGTGAATAGGATTATCCCGGCTGAGATTATCGACTTTTTAGCATGGAAAAGAAAAAATAATGTCCAATGAAATTGGCATTTCCTACTTGCCTAAAAGTGGTGTATACAAAGGCTTTAAATGCACGAAAACAGACCTATTTTGAACGATAGATATTAGACGATAATTTATACCTATGATGGGATAGAATTGAATTTAATATCAAGAATCGAATTGTAGGTACAACAAATAACATATAAACAAACATAGGATGGAGGTTGTTTTTTATAAAATATACAGATTCAAAGATTATAAAAGTAAGAAGTGTTCAGGCAGCAAGTGTCTATAGAGTGGCACAAGGATATAAGTTTTTAGTAAAAGATAAGAACAGCACATCAGAGAAGTACATTGATTCATATGTAGACTATAAATCAGCAGTTATCAATAGGAGTATGTTTTCTGCCTACTTGCTGAAGCATGGTGTTACTATGAATAAGAAAGGCAATAGTTTAGATCTTATATTGATGAAGTTTGAGTATGGTGTCGATGCGGATGGTTCAACTGGTGACGGTTCAAGACCATCTGTATCAGCAAATGAATTAAGAAAGTATTTCTATGAGAACAATGCAACTATTACATGGGTAACTTTCGATAAGAACAAGAAGGAAGTTCCAGAACTGACGAAAACTATCACGTATAAAATGCTGTGTAGGAATCCTGGCAAGGCTAAAAAAGGTGAGTGTTTCTTCATTAGAGAGGAATTGTATACTAACGTCATAAGGTATATCACCATGGGACTTATTGATAAAATTCCTGATGGCAAAGGAGCCAAGATTGTTGAGCTATCAGCTTATGCACCATTAATAACTGCTACGGCGATGGATTTTATTCATATACCACTTGATAACATATTGGTTATAAAGGATGAGAAGGTTTCGTGCAGAAAAAAAGCTTGTGTTGTTGGTGTGGAGGAGCAGAAAAAGCAGGTACGAGACTTCAAGGAATTTGAAAAAATAATAAATCCTATGGGGTATACAACGTATAAAACTGTATTAGAAGATCATCCTGAATATCAGCTGATAGGTAGAACAAAAAAAGAACTGTTAGAACATGGTATAGATATAAGTGATTGCCCAATTAAAGAAACTGTGTTTTCAGATGGTAAGATTCATAACAAGTGTGTTGTAAAAAGAGACGAGAGGGAAATATCTAATATTCTATGGGATGGCATGGGGGTGATTGATTCTGATGCGACAATATTCCCAGCTGATATGAATGGATTTATATATTGTAGAAGTCATTTTTTCAAGAGTTGCTTATTTAAGGGCAATATCCAACAGTATTTCAAAGATTATTATAAAGATAACTATGATAGTGCGTACATTGCAAGTGGAGTTGATATGTTTGGTCGCAAGATGAAGGTATCAGACATAAAGGTTATAGTCACTGACAATTCGCTGAAGTGGCTGAAGTTTACAGATTACATGAGTGAATCAGGTACACCAAAAGCAGCTTTTAAGGCATATAAAAAGATTATGAAAAATGATGGCTATACTTTTCAGATAGTAAAGACGGCACACAGCAGTAAGTATGGTGACTTGCAGAGGTCATCATTTCAGATGAATAATACTTTGCCAACAACTGATAAAACTATTTTGGAAAAGATAGCGTCTACTAGTATTAATTTTTGTAATAATTTGAAACTTAATGATGGTGCATTTATAGATTATCTACAGGCTACATCAACAGAGAAGTACAGTATAAACAAGGTGATGGTGGCTTTGTACCATTGGAACAGGGATATTATCAATGCTGAGTATTTCAAGAAGAAAAGGCGAGAGATGATTAGCAGTTTGAAGAGAGAAAGGTTGCTGCTTGGTAAACTGTTCCAAAATGGTGATAACCTAACCATATGTGGAAACCCTATTGCCATGTTAATGAAGGTAACTGGACAGGATTTTTTACATGAAGGGAATTTCTGTACACATAATGACAGGATAGAGTGTTACACAAAGAGATTTGCTGAAGGTGAGATGTTGGCTGGTTTCAGGAATCCACACAATTCACCCAACAATATAGTATGTCTCGAAAATGTTTATCCCGAAGAGTTGATAAAGTATTTTCCTGATCTCGGCAAGGAAATAATTGTTATCAATGGTATAGGTACAGATGTACAGGACAGACTTAATTCACAAGATCTCGACAGTGATACAATATATGCGACCAATCAGCCTGAAATGGCAGAACTGGCTCATAAAGCATATATTGAATATCCTACGATAGTGAACGACATACCAAAGAGTACAAACAGTGATTATGATAAAAGCATGGAGTCGTTTGCCGTAATGGACAACAAGATCGCAAATGCTCAGTCAGACACAGGTGTATCAAGCAACATTGCACAGTTGGCATTAAGTTACTGGTTTGATGGTGGTTGTGAGAGTGCAGAACTAGAAGATATATTTATAATCTGCTCAGTGCTTGCACAGTGTTCGATTGATAGTGCGAAAAGAAATTTTGATATTGCGGTTGGAAAAGAGCTATCTAGGATTCAAAACATGGGATGTATGAATCCACCCAAAAAATATCCGAAGTTCTATGCTGATGTACAGGAATTAAAGAACAGGAAGAAGAAAAGCAAAAAGAAAGAGATTGACCTTAAAGAAGTAAAGTTATTCAATTGCCCAATGGATATATTGTATCAGATTATAGATGAGGGCATAATTGATCTCAGAAAGAACAAGTATAAAGTATTTAGAAATAAGGGAACAAATTTGAGAAGTTTTTTGACACCATTGAGCAAGGAAGATAGAAACAAGGCTAATAGGAAACAGCAGCACAGTATAATTGAGATAGTTGAGAGTTATGATAAAGAAGTTAGAAGACTGGAAAAGGGTTCAGAGCATTACAGCAGTGACAAACAGGATGCTTACGATGAATGTATGAGAAAGCTATCAGGAAGAAAGATCAACGAGTATACCATGCGTGCATTGATTGGAAAAGCATTTGATACCTCTAAGATTATGGATAGTTTATTTGTGACGTTGTATGACAGTAATCCAGAATTGTTTTTAAAAATGTTCAAAAATGAGCAAAATTGTCACACAGAAGTAGGAAAAACACCTAGAAAATAATGCAAATTGTTTATTTGCCTATGAAGAGATGAAAGAACCGTAGGTCTAGTAGTCTCTTCATAATTGCTTTTTGCTGATTCAAACTAGGTGAAAAGTAATAGTATCGAGTGCGATATTCAAAACAATGATGATGTAGGTGGACAGACTGCATCAAACACGGTCTGTCCATTTATGTCAAAAATCTTTAGCGGTAGTCTCCGCATTTTCCATATTATTTTTATAAGAAATATTGTTATTTCAATAAATATTAAGCAAAAAAG
>OHFI01000276.1_pt1 | contig 23001 bp, 19 predicted proteins | sample 1567431 | NCBI WGS metagenome assembly OHFI01 (sample SAMEA3879569, study PRJEB24766) | human gut metagenome | biome: human-associated habitat; feature: feces | place: USA | collected 1985/1987 | reverse complement strand
CCGTAATAAGTATAGCATTGTCATATTATTATACGGCTTTTATGCATGTTTTTGCTAATCCCGCACCGTATAAGTATATTGTGGTATTTATTGTTTCTTTTCTGATATGCTGGGCAGCATTATTTATTCTTTTTGGAATAATATGTGTGATTATATCATTACCTGTCAATATCAATAAAGAATATGCCGGAACAAGCAGATTTTATACGACATTGTTCGGACTTATGCTTGAATTTGCCGGATTTGTTTCCGGCGCAAGGGTGATTGTAAATGGCAGGGATAAGATTCCGCGCAAGGAGAGATTTCTTTTTGTCTCCAATCACAGGTCGAATTACGATCCGATTATACAATGCGGAGAGATGAAGTTGCAGCCCATGGCTTTTATTAGCAAACGCGCCAATTTTAGAATTCCGTTTATACGCAGATATATGGTCAGATGCAGATACATACCGCTTGAGCGGAAAAATATGCGTAACGGTGCAGAGGCGGTTATGAAAGCTGCCCGGATGATAAGCTCAGGACAGTCCTGTATAGGTGTTTATCCTGAGGGAACGCGTAATACCGGCGGGAATCTGCTTGATTTTCACAATGGTTGTTTTAAAATTGCATTATGGGCCAAATGCCCTATTGTGGTATCTGTGATAAGAGGAACGGAGAATATCTGTAAGAATTTTCCGCTCAGAAGAACCAAGGTTGTCATGGATATTATTGACGTTATACCATATAATAGGATAGAGCATATGAAGACCGGCGAGATATCGGAACTTGTCAGAAATATGATGGAAGAACATTTGAAGTCAGGAGGTAAGAAATGAATTATCTTTTTTATAATCCAAGCGCCAGAAACGGTAAGGCTGCGGAAGATCTTCAATTGATTAAGAAGACACTTGACGGACAGGATGTTGAGATATATGCTGTAACGGATATTGATGATTATGTATCTGTTATTGATAAAATACAACCTGAAGATATTGTATACATAGTCGGAGGCGACGGAACACTTAACCGCTTTATTAATGATTCGACGAATCTTAGGATTCTCGGAGACATTTTTTTCTACCCAGCGGGAACCGGTAATGATTTTAAACATGATGTCGATCCGGATAATTCATTATACAGAATCAGGCTGAACGACTACATAAGAAATCTTCCGACGGTTACGGTCGGTGGTGTAACCTATAAGTTTGTTAACGGAATAGGATTCGGAATAGACGGATATTGCTGTGAAGAAGGCGACAGAAAGCGTGCGGCGGGCAAGCATGATATTAATTATTCGGCAATTGCCGTTAAGGGATGCCTTTTTAGTTTTAAACCATACGGAGCAGACATTACGGTGGATGGCGAGACAAGACATTACGATAAAGTGTGGCTTGCGCCGACGATGTTCGGAAAATATTACGGCGGAGGAATGAAGGTTGCGCCGGAACAGGACCGCAATAATCCGCAGCATACAGTCACAAACGTTGTTATACACGGAACAGGCCGGCTTAAGACGCTTATTCGTTTCACTAAGATTTTTTCCGGAGAACACACGAAATATACTGACATGGTTGACATACGGACGGGGCATGAAGTCAGGGTCGTTTTCGACAGACCATGTGCGCTGCAGATAGATGGCGAGACGGTGAAGAATGTGACTGAATATACAGTCAAATATGAATAAAATAACAACATCCTTTGCATAATATGACTAAAATTATGTAAAGGATGTTTTTGTATGGGGAAAATCGGGAAATGCAGTATAGAATTTGATAACAAACCGCTTATAAGTGCTTCCGCATCGGTTGTCGGTCAAAAAGAGGGCGAGGGACCGTTGGGGGAGTATTTTGACCGGGTCATCGATGACCCGATGGCAGGCCAGAATACATGGGAGGAAGCTGAAAGCGAAATGCAGCGGCAGCTTGTGGATGAACTTCTTATTAAGAGCGGACTTCAGGCAAAAGAAGTCAGATATTTTTTCGCTGGTGACCTGTTGGGCCAGTTGATCGCGACATCATTCGGAATATCCGGGTTTGAGGTGCCTGTATTCGGGCTGTACGGTGCGTGTTCCACAATGGGGGAAGCGTTATCTTTAGCAGCAATGACCGTCTCCGCCGGATATGCCGACAATGTGATTGCCATGACATCGAGTCATTTCGGAAGTGCCGAGAAACAATTCCGGTTTCCGTTGGACTATGGTAATCAGAGACCGCTTTGTGCGACATGGACGGTGACAGGGGCCGGGGGAGTGATCTTGTCGGCATCCGGAGAGTCGGACATATGTGTCAGCGGAATAACGACAGGCAGAATTGTGGATTACGGAATACAGGATTCATTCAATATGGGAGCCGCGATGGCTCCGGCAGCATGTGATGTAATATACAATCACTTAATGGACTTTGAACGCAGGCCGGAAGACTATGATGCAATCTATACCGGAGATTTGGGAAGTGTGGGACAGACCATCCTTATTGACCTTATGGACAAGCGCGGATTTGATATAAGCAAGGTACATCATGACTGCGGAGTGGAAATTTATGATGCCGGTACGCAGGACACGCATGCGGGAGGAAGCGGATGCGGGTGCAGTGCCGCAACGCTTTCGGCGCAGATATTAAGGCGCATCAGGGAAGGCGAATACAGCAGGGTATTATTCGTGCCGACAGGTGCACTTCTGTCCGCTATCAGCTTTAACGAGGGCAAGACTGTGCCGGGCATTGCACATGCGGTAGTTATCGAGAAAATCGACAGAGGGGGAGAAAAGTAATGGACTATGTTCTGGCATTTGTAACAGGCGGTGCGATATGTGCGCTGGTGCAGCTGTTAATGGAAAAAACAAAGCTCATGCCGGGAAGGATAATGGTGTTGTTGGTATGTACCGGTGCCGTCATCTCGGCAATAGGCTTGTATGAACCGTTTTCCGAATGGGCGGGAGCGGGAGCGAATGTGCCGTTACTCGGTTTCGGAAACGTTCTTTTTAAAGGCGTGAAGGAGGCAGTCGACATGCAGGGCTTCTTAGGAATCTTCCTCGGCGGTTTCAAAGCCGGAGCCGCAGGAATAAGCGGAGCGTTGATATTCGGTTACATTGCGTCGCTGCTAGTGAATCCGAGGATGAAAAAATAGTATAAACAGTATAAATATTCAAAAAAATGCTGGAAATCGGGCAGTAATTGTAGTACGATAGAATCTAAAGAAATTCAGTGCCTTAGAAATTGGCAGCAGCTGAAGATAAGAAAGGAAAGATTCTCATGGAAAAGAAGAACATTGACTGGTCAAATCTTGGTTTTGGATACGTTAAGACTGATAAGAGATTTGTATCGAATTATAAGAATGGAGCATGGGATGAAGGAGCGCTTATCGAGGATGATACAGTTACCATCAGCGAGTGTGCCGGAGTTTTACAGTATGCCCAGACAGTATTTGAAGGACTTAAGGCCTATACGACCGAGAAGGGACAGATTGTCATTTTCAGACCGGATCTCAACGGTGAGAGACTTGAGCAGTCAGCAGCACGTCTTGAGATGCCTATATACCCTAAAGACAAATTTGTTGAAGCAGTAGAAGCAACAGTTAAAGCCAACGATGCATATGTTCCTCCTTACGGAACAGGTGCTACATTATATATTCGCCCGTATATGTTCGGAACTAACGCGGTAATCGGAGTTAAGCCGGCGGATGAATACCAGTTCAGAGTATTTACCACACCTGTAGGACCGTACTTTAAGGGCGGCGCTAAGCCTATTACAATCAAGGTTTCTGATTTTGACCGTGCGGCACCTCACGGAACAGGCCATATCAAAGCAGGACTTAATTATGCGATGAGTCTTCATGCAATTGTTACAGCACATAAGGAAGGCTATGACGAGAATTTATACCTTGACCCGGCTACAAGAACCAAGGTTGAGGAGACCGGAGGAGCTAACTTCATCTTCGTTACCAAGGACAATACGGTTGTAGTACCTAAGTCACCAAGTATCCTTCCGTCAATTACCCGTCGTTCACTTGTATATGTTGCAAGCGAGTACCTCGGACTTAAGGTTGAGGAGAGAGAAGTTCTTTTCTCAGAGGTTAAGGATTTCGCAGAGGCTGGTCTTTGCGGAACGGCAGCGGTTATCTCACCTATCGGTAAGATCGTTGACCACGGTAAGGAAATCGCACTTCCGAGCGGAATGGAGAGCATGGGACCTGTTACCAAGAAGCTTTACGATACACTCACAGGAATCCAGATGGGACGCATCGAGGCTCCTAAGGGCTGGATCAGGGTAATAGAGTAATGAACCCGGCATCATTATTTAAGCTCAAGGGCTTATGGGAAAAATTTACCGCAAGACATCCGAAGTTCCCGGCTTTTATTCAGGCAGCGGGCAATGGAATGATGAATGACGGCACGATAGTCGATATTACGATAACGGCTCCGGACGGCCGCCGCATCAGTACGAATGTCAAATTGTGTGAAGAGGATCTTGAACTTTTCCGCCAGTTAAAATAGCATATATTAAGAGCATTTATCGTGCATCATGCATGGTAAATGCTCTTTTTAATAACTGATTATTGCTGTATTGCTGTTCAAATATTTACATTGACCCTATAATATATGAAATGTTATGATACATATAGGGTACTGAATGGTTAATAAGATAATAATTGTTAGCTGACATGCAGTGCCGGAGGCATTGTGTGTTATTTTTATTTTAAGGTGTATTAATGAAACTCAGAGCAAATATAGTTATAATTTTACTGCTTGCCGTATCATTGATCGTAGGTTGTTCAAAGTCGAATGATGGGGTGCAAATAGGTGAAGCATTGGAAACGACAACGGAAAAACCAACCAAAGCACAGGCTCCCGATATCGAAACGCCGACTATTGAAATGGTGGAATATGAACCATATTATTCCGAACCGGGTGACTGGTATGATGATAACGGAAGACTTAGAGAGCCGGTAGAGGACAATTTATGGTATCATACTCCGGTTATAGCAGATATGAGCCGGTTATGCGCGGTACCGGAGGAAGTGCTGAACAAAGCCTCTACACTGGAACTGGTTGAACTTGTGGTAAACAGCAGACTGAATTATCTTGGTACAACCGGTGAGTACGATGCCGGAATGGAATTAATGCGCATGAGATACAATGCAATGAGAGAACTGCTTGCCAGAGAGGACTGTGCCGAGGCAGTGTTGAAATATTATGAGGATTATGATATTCCGCTTCACCGGGCATTTGACTATTCACTGATATCGGAAGATTGGGAATGGCAGGAATTTATTGATAAATCATTGGACATATTCGATAATGAAGAGTATTCTGCCCAGATTAACAGGGATGCTTTTGTCAAGTATAATCTTAACTGCTGTGAGTGGCTTATGACACAGGAAAGTTATATTAAGCAATTAAGTGATGAGCAATGCATTAGGACGGTTGAGGCTGTACGGAAGAAATCTGGGGAACTTCAAAAAAGTGATTATTCAAAATCCATAAGTAATTACTTTGAGAAAGCCATGAAAAACAAGCCCGGCAGGATGTCAAAGTATCTTGCGGCAATTGAGAGAACGGATGGATAAGAAATGAAGAGAAAAATTATATACATATCGGCAGTTGCCGCTGTGGCACTGGCAATACTGATTGCCAGTCTGGTAAACCGTTTCAAGGACAGAAATAAGTATACGGATGTAGTAATAACGGGTCATGATGAAAACAATATGTATTTTACGGTTGGCTCGCTTAGCTATTCTTATAATGAATCCGATGGCGTAAAGAAGAGTAAAAAACATACCGGAGATTATGAAACGGAACAAGATGTTGAGCAGATATTATCGGGAGCGACGCTCCCCGAAGGAAGTAACACGGATGTCAGGGATATGATCACAGACGGAAAAGCGGTGTATTACTGGAGAAAGCTTTCCGAAGATACTTTTAAACTGTATGCGTATATTCCGAAGACCGGGGAGAGCAGATCTGTATGTGATTACACGGATATGCTTGATGCAGATAAACTGTATGATGGGCATACCAATCCTTGCAGTTTATATATGTGGAAAGATCATATATATTCGGAAGGCTACCGCTCGGATATACTGATGTTTGATATCACATATGATGATGACGGGTATCCGGTAAGCGTGACATTTAATAAGACTATATTTGAATTTGACAAATAATATAATAAGAAACATTTCCTTACAAATGCGGCAATAGCGGCGATAAGGAAATGTTTCTTTTATTTGTGTCTGTTATTCTTTAATTATGCACTTCGCATTTCTTGTTCAGATATTCTTCGGTAATTGCATATTTCTCATCGCCGATCGTGAAAGAGTTTTTGTTAAAACTTGAATAATCTTTAATGATACGTATCACAGATGAATAGCTCGGACAGTTATTTCCTGCAATTTCACCTGAAGTGGCGCAGATATCCACTTTGGTATGGACATTGCATGCTGTTGTAGGTTCTGTTCCGGATTCAAAATATTCTGTCTCAACCCTGTTTCCGCGCGGGTCGGAATCGCACAGACCGTCAACGGCAAGAAGACCGGAGTCCTTGCAGACTTTAACGGCGGAGATGCTGGTCGGCTTAAGCGGTTCGGAACAGTCAACATCTTTGTTGGCTTCCACGAGGACTTCCTTCCATATTCTCATATATGGGAAGCCTGCTTCCTTAGGAAAGGACTTGTTGCTGTCGTAACCGGCCCAGACGCCAACTGTATAGTTGCCGGAAAAACCAATAGCCCACTTATCGAAGTCATTCTGTGAAGTACCGGACTTACCGCTTACATACATATCGGTAGGGAAACCCAGGTTACGGAGTGTACCGCTTGTAACAACCGTGTGCAGTGCACTGGTCATAAGCCATGCGGTCGATTCCCTTATAACTTGTGTGGATTCGTTTTCAGTATTATCAAGGATTACATTACCATCATGGTCGAGCACCTTGGTATAAAGTTTAGGTTTTACATAAACACCCTTGTTGGCGAATGTGGTATATGCCGCCGTCATTTCGAGGTTGGTAACGCTGCAGGTACCGAGCGCGATAGGAAGGTAATTGTCGGCATCCGTAAGAGTGGTAATACCGTAATTCTTAAGATACGAGATACCGGTTGAGATTCCTATGTCGTTAAGTGTCTTGACTGCCGGTACGTTTCGTGATTCGGCAAGTGCCTGTCTGACAGTTACATAACCCTTATATTTGTCGTCACTGTTTTTGATGATCTGTCCCGTGCTGTAGTAATAAGGAACGTCGTCTATTACGGTTGCGAGTGAATAACCGCATATATCAAGAGCCGGGCTGTATACGATAAGCGGCTTGATAGTGGAACCTGCCTGACGCTCGGAACTTGTGGCACGGTTAAGCGTGAGGCTTTCGGTCTTGTCACCCCGGCCTCCGATGATAACTCTTACTTCGCCGGTGCCGTTCTCTATAACCGTAAGTGAGGTCTGCGGCTGCATTGTGTAAGTAATTGTCTCACTTCCGTTGATTATTTCACCGCCGGTCTGCTCAAGGACATGATTTTTGTATTCTTCGGCATATTTGTCGGCGTCCTCGGTGGATGAAAACATAAGCTCAAAATCAGAGCCGTATTTTTCTTTAAGATATTTTAACATGCTTGATTCCGTGTAACTTGACAGGTTGTCAAACTGATCACGTACCTGAAAACGATATGTTATCGCATAAGACACATACTGATTCCAGATGTTCGGGTCATTTATAACACTTTCGGCATAATCCTGAAGTTCGGAGTCCTCACATGAATAAATGGAGAGTCCGCCACGGTATACAAGGTTATAAGCCTGTGTATAAGTATATCCTTTCTGCGCCATCAAGTCTTCCATAACATCCTGCACAAGTGCATCGGTATAATATGAATATGCCTTGCTTGCCGCAGCCGAACTATGGATATTCTGGATGCGGGCATATACATCATCAGCGAGAGCTTCATCATATTCGGCTTTAGTGATCAGCTTCTGTTCATACATATATTTAAGGACCGTGTTACGGCGCTCTGCGTTCTTGTCCGGATGCCTTACCGGATTATATTTGGACGGGTTCTGCGTAATGGCAGCAATTACCGAGCTCTCCGAAATTGTAAGTTCTGATACATCTTTATTAAAATAATTACGCGCGGCAGACTGCACACCGAGGTTATTATTGCCGAGGTTAATGGTATTAAGATAATTCTCAAGGATGAGCTTCTTGTTGTCTACATTCTCCTCAAGCTTGAGTGCCAGATACTGCTCCTGAATCTTACGCTTTATTTTGCCGGAAAGACTGCTCTCGTTACCGCCGGAGAACACGCTGTTCTTGATAAGCTGCTGTGTTATCGTGCTGGCACCCTGCGTTGACTTGAAACCGCTTATAACACCCTGATAAACGGCACGCATGATACCCTTCGCATCGATTCCGTTATGCTCATAGAATCGTTCGTCCTCGATTGCGATAAATGCATTCTGCAGACATTCCGGAATCTCATCTATCGTCACATAGATACGGTTGGCACCGGAAGCGACGAGAGTCTCTGTCTGGTTACCATTATGATCATATACCGTGGTCTTGTACTGTGATGGCGTAACGTCGTTAAGTGTGATATCGGGTGCTGTCTCGATAAGACCGGTAAATGCTCCGGCTCCCATGCATCCGACTGAAATTGCACCGAATACAAACAGGATAACGATAAATTTAAATGTATATACCAATGCTTTCGTGCCCATTTTTATACGGTGGGACGAGAGCATTTTCTGTTTCTGCTTGATGCTGTCACTACTGAAATTCATATATTCCGTCCTTTCAACAATCGTTCAATTCAGTATATCAAATTATTGCCAATAAATAAAGAAAAAAAGCCTAAATGTAACAAAAACTTAACATTTGTATAAAGATATATGATATACTTATGGATAGTTGACAGGAGGTTTTTATGACAGGATTAATTACGGTCAGAAATGGCGGAGAGGGCTGTTATGAAGAGAAAAAATCCCGCTTTCTTGCCGCAGTATACAGCGTTGAAAGCGATGAACAGGCAGCTTCGTATATAGAGGCGGCGCGAAGAAAATATTGGGATGCAAGACATAACTGTTATGCATTTGTCATAGGTAATAATAATGAAACGACGCGCTGCAGTGATGACGGCGAACCATCCGGGACTGCCGGAAAGCCGATACTTGAAGTTATCACGCGGGCCGGGATACATAACTGCCTGATAATTGTGACGAGATATTTCGGCGGAACGCTTTTGGGGACCGGAGGCCTTGTGAGGGCATACACAGCTGCCGCAAAGGATGCGCTTGCAACGTCGGAGCTTATAATGCTCGTGCCGGGCGTCAGATATATGATTATTACCGATTATACGGATGAGGGTAAAATAAGGCGCTCGCTGCCTGAATATGACGGTGTTATCGAAGATGTCGGATATTCGGCTGATGTTGCGATGAAAGTCCATATTAAATCTGAATACAGCAAGGCTTTTATGGATAGAATTACGGAAATAACAGGCGGCAGGGCCGTTGTTAAGGAAGACGGTACCCTGCCGGTTGAAATTCCGTATATAATTGAATGATTATTTTTCTTTAGATGTGATTTTGAACACAATAAATGGGAAAACAGCCACTACCCAGATTACAACAATTATGTAACGGATTATATTGACGGGAACAGAATCCGGGCCGATAAGCTTAAGTCCCTGCTTGAAAGCGAGTGAAGTAGCCAGACCGGCGATGACTTTAACAATCTGTCCCCATACCGTCCTGACGGAACGCGGGTCATAATGGATGAATTCCTTTTCGAGAAACCAGCCTATTCCGAACCCTATACCGGCACCGGCAGCCTTGAAGCCGTCCATAGCCAGATTTGTGGTGGATTTACCGGATGACACTACATAGCTGCTGTAAATGATGAGCGCAATGGATATGACCTCAGTGAGGATGAACACTATTACATTGGCTTTATCGTTGGATGATATGCGGTTATAGAGAAGGCTTACGGCGGCTGAGGTGACAATTGTTATTGCAAAAGCGGTTATGACGTCCTGAGGCGTATGGCATCCGAGGTACATTCTTGAGAACATCACGGCGGCAATTATTACAAGGCTTACGACGTAAAACCAGCTTTTCTTTATATGAAATGCAATCGAACTGAACAATCCGGTCACACCCTGGGTATGTCCGCTCGGAAACGAATAACCGGTTGCTGCCTTACGCGCCGATTCCACACAGGTAAGCCTTGAATCCCTTACCCACGGCCTTTCGACACGGCAGGCTATCTTGACACCCTGTACGAGAAGTCCCGATATAAAATAAGTGAAGCAGAGCTTGTAAGCAAAATCCTTATTGATGCACCAGTATATGATGCAGAGCGCGGCTATAACTATTAATTCGCCGCCAAGGTTGGTAATTATTGACATTATGGTATCCAGAACCGGATTGCGCAGATTCTGGAGAGTATACAGAAAATCCATAAATGCTCCTTTCATCAGGTGATTTTATTGATAAAAACATTATAGCACAAGATGCATCCACTTATAAATATAGTATTTATTTTTTGGTAAAAATATGGTAAAATAATTATCTAAATAGTTAACAACTAAACTATAATATATTACATGGAGGGGCACATGAAAATTACTTTTATCGGAGCTGACCACGAAGTTACCGGCAGCTGCCATGTTATTCAGGCCTGCGACAAGAACATACTTATTGACTGCGGAATGGAGCAGGGAACCGACGATTATGAGAATCAGGAACTTCCCATGAATGTGCCGGATATTGATTATGTGCTTTTGACACATGCGCATATAGATCATTCGGGACTTCTCCCGCTTCTTTATGCCAGAGGATTCAGAGGCTCTATTTTTGCAACAGAGGCAACAGTTGATTTATGCCGTATCATGCTCAAGGATTCGGCACATATTCAGGAAACGGAGGCTGAATGGAAGAACAGGAAGGCTAAGCGTGCCGGAAAAGAACTGGTTGAGCCTATGTATACCCTTAATGACGCAGAAGGTGTACTTGAATTTCTTGTACCTTGCAATTATGATGATAAGATTGAACTGGCACCGGGCATAGATGTAAGGTTTTCGGATGCAGGACATCTGCTTGGGTCAGCAAGCATTGAGATGTGGATAACCGAAGGTCCGTATACCAGAAAAATAGTATTCTCCGGCGATATCGGCAATGTAAACAGACCGATAATCAAGGATCCGAAGTATATAACGGAAGCAGACTATGTTGTTATGGAATCCACATACGGAGACCGTTATCATAATGCATCGGTCGACTATGTAAAGGTACTTGCCGAAATTACACAGAGAACCTTTGACAGGGGCGGCAATGTGGTCATTCCTTCTTTTGCAGTCGGAAGAACACAGGAGATGCTGTATTATTTCAGATGCATTAAGAAAGAAAATATGATACACGGACATGATGGATTCCAGGTATATGTCGACAGCCCGCTTGCGGTTGAGGCTACACAGGTTTTTAACCGCAACAGGGAATGCTGCTTTGATGAAGAAGCGATGAAACTTGTTGCACAGGGTATTAACCCGTTGCAGTTTCCGGGACTTATGCTTTCGGTTACGAGTAACGACTCAAAGGCAATTAATTTTGACAACAGGCCTAAGGTTATCATATCGGCGTCGGGAATGTGTGAAGCCGGACGTATAAGACATCACCTTAAACATAATCTCTGGCGCAAAGAGAGTACGATCGTGTTTGTGGGATATCAGGCCAACGGAACGCTTGGACGCGCACTTCTCGAAGGGGCATCCGAGGTAAAGCTTTTCGGGGAAACGATAGATGTGGAAGCGGAAATTGTGAAACTTGAAGGCGTAAGCGGTCATGCCGATAAGGCCGGGCTTATTAAGTGGATAGAGGCATTTGATCCGAAACCGTCCAAGGTGTTTGTTGTACACGGTGAAAGTGACGTATGCGAAGGATTCACGAAGTGTCTTACAGATGAGCACGGACTGGATGCGGTTGCACCTTTCAGCGGATGCAGTTATAATCTTATTGACGGAACATGTATACGCGAAGGTGTAGGCGAGCGTAAGGTTAAACCGGTTGTCAGAAAGGCTTCGGATGTGTTTGAACGTCTTGTGGCAGCGGGCAGAAGACTTATGACTGTTATAAGACATAATGAAGGCGGCGCTAACAAGGATCTTGCAAAGTTTGCCGACCAGATTAATTCCATTTGTGATAAATGGGACAGATAAAATTATTCGGAGGTTTATATGCCAAAGTTTTATGAAGATAAGGAACTTAAGCGTCTGCAATCGATGGAGATGGGGATTCTTAAGGATTTCATGAAAATATGCGATGAGAACGGGTTACGCTATTTTGGAGTGGCCGGAACCGGAATAGGTGCAATAAGGCATGGCGGATTCATTCCGTGGGATGACGATATTGATATTGCGCTTCCGCGCGAGGATTATGAGAAGTTCATTAAACTGGTTGAAGAAAAGATGGGCGATAAATATTACGTCCTGAATGCCGAACATAATCCGAATTTTCCTCTTATGACAACAAGGCTGTGCATACGTGGCACGAAGTTTGTGGAAAATGCTCTTAAGAATATCAATTGTGATCTGGGTATTTTCCTCGATATATATGCATACGACAATTATCCGGACAATGATTTTCTGTTTTTTATTCAGAAATGGAGAGCGTGGTTTTTCTCAAAACTTCTTATATTAAGAAGCATACCTGAACCGGTTATATTCCAGACAGGATTTCTGGGCGCGGTCATTAAGGCGGTATGCAGGTTTGTGCATCATGCGATGGTATTCTTAAGGATCGATAAGAAGGCATTATACAGAAAATGTAAATCGATATGCACCATGTACAATAATACCGAGACTAAGAGGTTCGGATATCCGTGTGATACTGACGCGAATACCAATATGCTGTATAAACGCAGAACGTTTCCGTGCAGAAAATGGAAGTTTGAAGATGTGGAACTTAATTTCCCGAGGGATATGAAGGGAATGCTGCGTAATTTCTTTGGCGATACTTATATGCAGCTTCCGCCGGTTGAGAAACGTAAGACACATTTTCCTTATATACTTGATTTCGGTGATGGCGAAAGAATAATTAACGATTAGTTTTTTTACAGAGGTGGGCAATGAAAAAATTACTATTTGTTTATAATTCACATTCAGGCAAAGGGCTTATCAAAAATAAGCTTATGGAAATAATTGATATTTTTACCCGGAACGGATATATGGTTACCGCATATCCGACGCAGCACGCGATGGACGGGTATGACCGGGTATGTGAGGCTGACGGGTTATATGATATGATAGTATGCAGCGGCGGAGACGGTACTCTTAATGAGGTTATCTCGGCTATGATGACACATATCAATGAACGTCCGGTTCTGGGATATATACCGGCGGGTTCCACAAATGATTTTGCATCGACACTCGGTATTCCGAAGAATATGATTAAGGCAGCAGCGAAGATTTCAGATGGAAAAGTTATGTCATATGATATAGGCGTTATGAACGGAAGGTACTTCAATTATGTAGCTGCTTTCGGATTATTTACTGATGTTTCATATAAGACGCCTCAGAATGTCAAAAATGTTCTGGGACACCAGGCGTATGTATTTGAGAGCCTTAAGAGCCTTTCCAATATAAAGTCCTATTATCTCGCGATACATTGCAATGAAATAGAAATGAAAGGAAGTTATATATATGGTATGATTTCCAATTCGCGCTCGGTTGGCGGAGTGAAGGACATATGCGGTAAGGACGTGGAACTCGATGACGGACTCTTTGAAGTGACTCTGGTTAAAGAACCTGTTTCTCCGCTTGAATTACAGCAGATAGTGGCGGGACTTTTGTCAAAAAACCAGAAAAGCCCTATGGTTGAGCGCTTTAAGACGGACAGGATTGTGATAGAGAGTGATAAGGCTGTCGAATGGACTGTTGACGGTGAGAACGGAGACGCCCATCAGAGAGTTGAGATATCGGTTGTCAATAAAGCGATAGATATCATGGTATAATATCATTTATCTGCGTCAAGGATTTCATCTATTTTATCGGAATAATAATCAATCAATAATTCGGTGACCATGGAGTAGCGTACATCGCCTTCAGTGTCACCGTTTAATTTTATGTAAGTATCGTTGGCCGACTGGACAGCATCATTAAGGCTTCCTCCAAACATATTTCCGGCCTCTCTCCAATATTTTCCCTGTGCGTTTAAATCGGTGATCACACCACGGTCAAGTGTGCTTATGAGCTCGCTGTAATGTTCGGAGGAGAGATTATTGTATAATTCATTCATTACATATATAAGCATTTCTACGCTTGCGCTGTATCTGAGAGATTCACTATCGGAAGCCATACATGCGGCATAACCGATGAAATTGGCCTCATCCTCGTGTATAAAACCGCTTAAGTGAGCCAGTTCATGGCAGATGGTGTGCGGTATATCAATATCCGGAATGTCGGAATTATAGTTGGCCTCCATTGTGAAAGGCGAATAGAAGCCTTCCATGCCGGTGGCGGACATCAGTTTTGAAGCAAGGATTGGTTTAGCGTGTGGGTAATAATCGGTCATAAAAGGATAACTCTGCCTTGCGGCATGCATTGCATCAACGCATAACTCGTTGACATCAAGGCTGCCGGTGGTGAATACGCCGTTGCTGTCACGTTCCACTTTATCTGATAAATCAGCTGCATCGTCCGCAATTATTTTAAAGAGAGCGGCAAGCTCATCCACGCTGTGCGCCTCAAGTTCCATATTGGCACACACAGTAAAGGAAAGCCTATGATATAGTATAGTACAGTTGAAACTCAGTATAAGCAGGCATACCATAACAATGCAGGCAAGATTCAGAAGATATTTCTTCAGCCTGTATGTGAAAAAACAAATCGAAGCCTTGCTGTGGTTATGTACAAGCGTAATTATGAGACGGACTATGGCATATATTACAATGACGGCTGCCACATATATAAGAATCTCTATTATGGAAAACGGTGCAAGAGAGCTTACGGCTCCCATAACTTGACAACATTAGGATATACGGCCGTGCAATATGCCTGCGCAAAAACCGTACTCACACGGAACATTATGTTTATGGATATAAGTGCCGTAAGAAGTACCGACAACACAATGATATATCTCTTGTAATTGATAAATTTTAATTCTTTAGGTCCTGATTTCTTCATTATGATTAACTCTCCGTAATATTATGTATATATTTTACATTCTATAAGCCTTCCATTCAATAAAATTAATCAAAAAACATAAATCCTTAATAATTATAAGTGATATTGGCACAAAAAAGTGGTTTTGGAACAGAATGACATTATTATGTTAAGAAAAATAAGCATAATGTGATGGTGGGAAACGAATTTTAATGAAAAAACAACCAAACAATTCATAAAAAAGTCAGATAAATAAACATAATATTGCAAAAAGTCAAATAATCAGACAATTTACAAAAAAATCCTGTTTACAACCGGAAAAAACGGTAGTATATTACAGATAATCAATTTTTGGAAAGGACAGGGAAGAATGATTTACGATAACACACACAACGACGGATTGTATAATCCACAGTTTGAACATGATAACTGTGGTATCGGTGCAATCGTTAATATCAAGGGAATCAAGACTCACAAGACGGTTGAGAACGCACTCAGTATTGTGGAGAATCTTGAACACCGTGCAGGAAAGGATGCCGAAGGCAAGACCGGTGACGGTGTCGGCATTATGCTTCAGGTATCCCATAAATTTTTCTCCAAGGCATGCAAGCAGCTTGGAATAGATATCGGCGGCGAACGTGAATACGGTGTCGGTATGTTCTTTTTTCCACAGGACGAGTTAAAAAGAAAACAGGCCATGAAGATGTTCGAAAACATCGTGGAGAAGGAAAATCTTGAATTTCTCGGCTGGAGAGAAGTTCCGATAAGACCTGAGGTGCTCGGCAGCAAGGCGATTGAAGTTATGCCTTCTATCGTACAGTGTTTTATTAAGAAACCTGAGGACTGCGAGAAAGGACTTCCTTTCGACAGAAAGCTTTATATAGTGAGAAAGGTTTTTGAACAGAGTAATGACGATACTTATGTCGTATCTCTTTCAAGCAGAACAATAGTATATAAGGGAATGTTCTTAGTCAACCAGCTTAGAACTTTCTTCCCGGATCTTTGCAGCAAGGATTATGAATCGGCGATTGCGACGGTACATTCAAGATTCAGCACGAATACCAATCCAAGCTGGAGAAGAGCTCATCCTAACAGATTTATCGTACACAACGGTGAAATTAATACAATCAAAGGCAATGCCGATAAGATGCTTGCCCGCGAGGAAAATATGAAGAGCAAGTATTTTGAAGGCAGTATGCATAAGGTTATCCCGGTAGTCAATACCGAGGGTTCAGATTCGGCAATGCTTGATAACACACTTGAATTTCTCGTAATGAGCGGAATGGATCTGCCGCTTGCGGTTATGATCACGATTCCTGAGCCTTGGATGAATAATAAGCTTATAAGCCTTGAGAAGAGGGATTTCTATCAGTACTATGCAACCATGATGGAGCCGTGGGACGGACCTGCATCAATTCTTTTCTCGGACGGTGATGTTATGGGCGCCGTACTTGACCGTAACGGACTCAGACCGTCACGTTATTATATTACCAATGATGATTACCTTGTCCTTTCATCGGAGGTCGGTGTTCTTGACATTGATCCATCCAACATCAGGATTAAAGAGAGACTTCATCCGGGCAAGATGCTTCTTGTAGATACTGTTGAGGGAAGGGTCATCGATGATGAAGAGCTTAAGAACAGATATGCTACAAGAAAACCTTACGGCGAATGGCTCGATAACAATCTTGTAATGCTGCGTGACCTTAAGATTCCTAATAAAAAAGCTATCGAATATGATAAGACGGAGCGCGCAAGACTTCAGAAGGCATTCGGATACACATATGAGGATTTTTACTCAGCAATACTTAATATGGCCAAGAATGGTTCGGAGCCGATTGCGGCAATGGGTGTTGACACGCCGTTAGCACCGATTTCCAAACAGAGACCGTCTTTGTTTGAGTATTTTAAACAGCTTTTTGCCCAGGTTACTAACCCACCTATTGATGCACTTCGTGAGAAAATAGTCACCGCAACATCCGTATATATAGGTAAAGATGGAAATATCCTTGAGGAGAAGGCAGAGAACTGTCATGTACTCAGGGTTGACAATCCGATACTTACCAACATGGATTTATTAAAAATTAAAAATATGGATAAGGAAGGTTTCAAAGTCGCTGAAATTCCTATCACATATTATAAGAATACATCTCTTGAGAAAGCTATTGACAGAATGTTTGTGGAAGCCGACAGGGCGCACGGAGACGGAGCCAACATCATTATTCTCACTGACCGCGGAGTTGATGACAACAGAGTTGCAATTCCTTCGCTCCTTGCAGTGGCAGCAATGAACCAGCATCTTGTCGTTACCAAGAAAAAGACCAGCGTTGCCCTTATTCTTGAAAGCGGTGAGCCGAGAACGGTACATCATTTTGCAACACTTCTCGGATATGGTGCATGTGCAATTAACCCGTATCTTGCACAGGATACTATCAAAGAACTTATTAATATAGGTATTCTTGACAAGGATTATTATGCAGCTGTTGAGGATTACAATAAGGCGATACTTACGGGAATCGTCAAGATTGCATCCAAAATGGGTATATCCACAATACAGTCATATGAAGGCTCTAAGATTTTTGAGGCAATAGGTATTGCTCCGGAAGTTATTGATAAATATTTTACCGGAACGGTCAGCAGAATCGGAGGCATCACACTTAAGGATATCGAGGAAGATGTCAATGTGAGACACAGCCGTGCATTTGATCCGCTCGGACTTACGGCAGACGAGACATTCGACAGCGTGGGAAGCCATAAATTAAGAAGCGGAAAGGAAGAACATCTGTACAATCCGCAGACAATACATCTTCTCCAGCTTGCAGCCCGCAACGGCGACTATGAGACATTTAAGGAATATTCACATCTTATTAATGAAGAGATGGATCCTGTCACATTAAGAGGCTGCATGGATTTCAAATTTCCGGAGAAAGGCGTTCCGATTGAAGAAGTTGAGAGCGTTGACTCTATAGTAAAGAGATTTAAGACCGGTGCCATGTCATACGGTTCGATTTCGCAGGAAGCACACGAAACTCTCGCAATCGCGATGAACACACTTCACGGAAGATCTAACAGCGGTGAGGGCGGAGAGAGCATTGAGAGACTTACCGTCGGCCCTGACGGACTTAACAAGTGTTCCGCAATCAAGCAGGTTGCATCCGGACGTTTCGGCGTTACATCAAGATACCTTGTAAGTGCCAACGAAATCCAGATTAAAATGGCACAGGGTGCTAAGCCGGGAGAGGGCGGACACCTTCCAGGCGGCAAAGTATACCCGTGGATTGCCAAGACAAGGCTTTCAACTCCGGGTGTAAGTCTTATCTCGCCGCCGCCTCATCATGACATATATTCGATCGAAGATCTGGCGCAGCTTATATATGATCTGAAAAATGCCAACAATCAGGCGAGAATTTCTGTCAAGCTGGTATCGGAGGCCGGAGTCGGAACGGTAGCGGCAGGTGTTGCCAAAGCCGGTGCACAGGTAATCCTTATATCCTGTTATGACGGAGGAACAGGTGCGGCACCGGGAAGCTCGATTCACAATGCCGGACTTCCGTGGGAACTTGGACTTGCTGAGACGCACAGAACTCTTATTATGAATAATCTTCGTAACAAGGTGATTGTTGAGACAGATGGCAAGCTTATGAATGGCCGTGATGTCGCTATAGCATGTCTCCTCGGAGCAGAAGAATTCGGATTTGCAACGGCACCGCTTGTAACACTCGGATGTGTTATGATGCGTGTATGTAATCTTGATACATGCCCGGTCGGCGTCGCAACACAGAATCCTGAACTCAGAAAGAGATTTGCAGGTAAACCTGAGTATGTAATCAATTTTATGAGGTTTGTTGCAGAAGAACTTCGTGAATATATGGCAAAACTCGGATTCAGAACACTTGATGAGATGTGCGGAAGAACAGATATGCTTTTCCAGAAAAAAGACGGAAGTGCCAAACGCCACGGTAAAATAGATTTGTCAGCCATCCTTGATAATCCGTATGCCGGAGCAGAAAAGATGGAATATTACAACAAGCATGTGTATGATTTTAAACTCGACAAGACGCTCGACGAAACCGTTCTTATTAAAGAACTTATGCCTTCTCTTAAGAAAAAGCAGAAGAAGAGCATTGAACTTGATGTAACCAATGTAAACAGCCGTGCTTTCGGTACAATGTTCGGTTCTGAAATAACAAGACTTTATACTGACGGGCTTGATGAGGATACTTATACAATAAGATGTAACGGCAACGGTGGACAGAGCTTCGGTGCTTTTATTCCTAAGGGACTTACAATAGAACTTGTCGGAGATTCCAACGATTACTTCGGTAAGGGACTTTCGGGCGGCAAGCTTATCGTATACCCGCCTAAGAGTTCGGATTTCAAATATGATGAAAATATAATTATCGGTAATGTCGCTCTTTACGGTGCTACAAGCGGTGAGGCGTACATTAACGGTGTTGCCGGAGAACGTTTCTGCGTCCGTAACTCAGGCGCCACAGCGGTAGTCGAGGGCGTCGGCGAGCATGGATGTGAATATATGACCGGCGGCCGCGTGGTAGTTCTCGGTAAGACCGGAAAGAACTTTGCAGCCGGTATGAGCGGCGGTATCGCTTATATTCTGGATGAGGATAATAAATTATACCTTAACCTTAACAAAGAACTTATAAGTTCCGAAGAAGTTACGGATAAATATGATGTCCTTGAACTTAAACAGATGATACAGAAACATGTGGCATATACCAATTCCGAAAAAGGCAAGCATATTCTTGATAACTTCAGTGAATATCTTCCTAAATTTAAGAAAATAATGCCACATGATTATAAGAAGATGCTTAATCAGATAGTCCAGATGGAAGAAAAAGGACTTTCAAGTGAACAGGCACAGATAGAAGCGTTCTACGCGCTTAAGAAATAGGAAAGGAGGAAGACAGATATGGGAAAACCAACAGGATTTATGGATTATGAAAGAGTTGACAGCGAGGCAGTTACGCCAACTCAGAGAATTAAGAATTTTAATGAGTTTCACAAGGCACTTCCTCTCGAAAAACAGTGTGAACAGGCCGCCAGATGTATGGATTGCGGTGTGCCGTTCTGCCAGTCGGGCAAGATGCTTAAGGGTATGATAAGCGGATGTCCGCTTAACAACCTGATTCCGGAGTGGAATGAACTTCTTTACATCGGTAATTATAAAAGGGCATATCACAGACTTGCCAAGACAAGCAATTTCCCTGAATTTACGTCAAGGGTCTGCCCGGCACTTTGTGAGAAGGCTTGTACATGCGGACTTAACGGTGATGCCGTAAGTACGAAAGAAAATGAGAAAACAATTATAGAATATGCTTTTGAACACGGTTATGTCGAACCGGAAATTCCGGCAGTCCGTACAGGCAAAAAAGTCGCTGTCATAGGTTCGGGACCTTCCGGACTTGCAGCAGCGGATCTTCTTAATATGCGCGGACACAGTGTTACTGTATATGAGAGAGCAGACCGTGTCGGAGGCCTCCTTATGTACGGCATCCCGAATATGAAACTCGAAAAATGGGTTGTTGACCGCCGCGTTGAGCATCTTAAAGCAGAGGGTGTTGAATTTATTACCAATGCAGATGTCGGCAGAAATGTCAAAGCACAGACACTCATTAAGGATTATGATGCCATTGTGCTTGCCTGCGGTGCCGCTAATCCCCGTGATATCAAGGCGGAAGGCCGCGATGCCAACGGTATCTATTTTGCGGTCGATTATCTCAAATCAGTAACCAAGAGCCTTCTTGATTCTGATTTTAAGGACAAGAAATACATCGACCCTAAGGATAAAAATGTCGTTGTTATCGGTGGTGGAGATACCGGCAACGATTGTGTCGGCACATCAATCCGTCTCGGCTGTAAATCAATCACACAGCTTGAGATGATGCCTAAGGCTCCGGATGAGCGTGCTGCGAATAACCCATGGCCGCAGTGGCCGAAGGTCTGCAAGACTGATTATGGTCAGGAGGAGGCCATTGCCGTATTCGGACATGACCCGAGAATTTATCAGACGACGGTCAAGGAATTTGTTAAGGACAAAAACGGCAATCTCAAGAAACTGGTATGTGTTAAGCTGGAATCTAAGAAAGATGAGAAAACCGGACGTTTTATGATGGCAGAGGTAGCCGGAAGTGAGTTTGAGCTTCCTTGCGAGATGGTTCTTATCGCGGCAGGATTTCTCGGAAGCCAGAAATATGTAACAGACGCATTCGGCGTGGAAGTGGATGCCCGTACCAACGTCAAAACCGCTCCTGATGCTTTTGCAACAAGTGTCCCTAAGGTTTTTGCGGCAGGCGACATGCACATCGGACAGTCGCTTGTGGTACGTGCGATAAGACAGGGCCGTGACGTGGCCAAAGAGGTTGATAAATACCTTATGGGTTACACTAATCTTGAGTAGTGTTCATTTCAACAAAATCAATAACTTTGAACCCGCATCCGGTATACAGGCCGAATGCGGGTTTATTATTATCCGCAACCTGAAGAAGTATCTGCCTCCCGCCGGGAATTATGTCTTCAAGTACACTGTACATCATTTCGCGCGCGTATCCTTTACCTCTGTATTCAGGTTCTATATATACACCGAATATATTCACTGTCCGCTTCTCTTCATATATCGATATCGAACCGATTTCCGTATCGTCAATTGAAAAAAAGTAAGTACTTTCAATCCCACCGTCTTTGTCCGGCTCCATGCTTTCGATTTCACACTCAAGAACGGTACAACAATGTGGCAGCAGCTCTTTACCGCAATATTTCATAAGACATTCTTTGTAAGTATCTGACATTACAACCTCGAAAAAATAATAAAATAGTCTTGACAAATCAATTGTCCTGTTGTATATTATCACTTGTGACTGTCACAGGTCAATACAAATACATAATACTTTATATGCGCGAGTGGCTCAGTGGTGGAGCGTCTCCTTGCCAAGGAGAAGGTCGCGGGTTCGATCCCCGTCTCGCGCTTTTAGTTTGCCCAAAAGTGGTCCGTTATTTAGTGTACACTAATATGGTACATTGCGTAACGGACCACTATTTTTGTGTCCGCCTCACCCCGTCGCGTGTCTTTGTTTTGCCCAAAAGTGGTCCGTTATATGTTGAGAATATTCCTTACAATGCCCCAGATAATGACCAGAATAAGGAATACGATATTTATCCAGGCAGGTTTGGGATTAAGACTACTGCTGCCTGTGCGTACATAATTTATGGAAGTATATATGACAACCCATGCAATGTAAATGATTATAAATGGTGCAAAATAGTTATAGCTTATAGCGTCGGCAAATCTGAATTTGAGACAACTGAGTGCGAAACGGCTGATTCCGCATCCTGGACAGTTTAAGTGTGTTATAAGTCTGAATACGCATGGAATACCGATGCCTGTAATGTTAAAGAATATGGCATATGCAATCATAATTGCAGACACGGAAAGATATATTTTAATCAGATTAAGTAATCTTTTTTTCATGATATTACCAAAAGGGCTCCCGGTATGTGCCGGAAGCCCTTATCTTTCAATATGATGTCGAATGAATTAAGCAGCTGGTGTAAGCTTGTTGATTTCATTCTGCACAAGACATACAAGTACGATTGGTAAGAAAATACCAAGTATTATGTAAAGTACCTTGTTATCTGACGCAGGAATTCCGCGCTTAGCCTTGATAGCATTGATGTTAGCATCTGCGTTGAGTCCGAAAAGAATGAATCCTACATAGAAGAACATTAAAATGAACTGTGCTACAGCAGGCATGTTACTGTTCTGACCCTCGTTATCAAGTGCTGAAATTGTTACCCACAACCAATAGAGCTGGTAGATACCACAGGTAATGATTGAAAGAATGATTACCAATGCGATATTACGGTTCT
>OHFI01000239.1_pt1 | contig 25236 bp, 18 predicted proteins | sample 1567431 | NCBI WGS metagenome assembly OHFI01 (sample SAMEA3879569, study PRJEB24766) | human gut metagenome | biome: human-associated habitat; feature: feces | place: USA | collected 1985/1987 | reverse complement strand
TAGAGCACCGGTCTCCAAAACCGGGTGTCGGGAGTTCGAGCCTCTCCTCCCGTGCTAAACTTGAAAGAATATGTTTCAGAAAGTAGCAAATTATTGTAAAGAATCTTATGACGAATTAGTCCATAAAGTATCATGGCCTACTCGTAAAGAACTTTCTAGTAGCGCAGTGGTTGTTTTATATGCTTCCCTACTCATTGCGCTAGTTGTTTTTCTTATGGATTCAGCCTTCCAGTTTGTAATGGAGGATATTATCTATCCGCACTAATTAATTGAATAAAATGTCTGAGATTGAAAAAAAGTGGTACGTATTACGTGCTGTTAGTGGAAAAGAAAGCAAGGTTAAGGAGTATCTTGATGCTGACATTAAGAACAGTGATCTTAGCGAGTATGTGTCTCAGGTGTTGATTCCTACCGAGAAAGTGTATCAGGTTCGCAATGGTAAGAAAATTGTGAAAGAAAGAAGTTATCTTCCCGGATACGTTTTAGTCGAGGCCGCTTTGGTCGGTGAGGTTGCTCATCATTTGAGAAACACCCCGAATGTAATCGGTTTCTTGGGAGGTTCCGAAAATCCGGTTCCTTTGAGACAATCGGAAGTGAATCGTATACTTGGTACGGTGGATGAACTTCAGGAAGGTGGTGAGGAACTTAATGTACCTTATACCGTAGGAGAAACAGTGAAAGTTACCGTTGGACCGTTCAGTGGCTTCAGTGGTCTCATTGAAGAGGTGAATACCGAAAAACGGAAGTTGAAGGTTATGGTTAAGATCTTCGGACGTAAAACTCCGCTGGAACTTGGCTTTATGGATGTCGAGAAAGAATAATGCATTCTGTTACGTGCATTGGACTTTCGCTATAATTAATATATAAAAATTAGAAACAAAATGGCTAAAGAAGTTGCTGGACTAATCAAATTACAGATTAAAGGAGGCGCTGCAAATCCATCACCTCCCGTTGGACCTGCTCTGGGTTCTAAGGGTATCAATATCATGGAATTTTGCAAGCAATTCAACGCCAGAACCCAGGACAAGGCAGGTAAGGTATTACCTGTAATCATTACCTACTACACAGACAAGTCTTTTGATTTCGTAATCAAAACTCCTCCTGTAGCTATTCAGTTGCTTGAGGCTGCCAAAATCAAGAGTGGATCTGCAGAACCTAACCGTAAGAAAGTCGCTGAACTGACTTGGGATCAGATTCGTGCAATTGCTCAGGATAAGATGGTTGACTTGAACTGCTTTACTATCGAATCTGCTATGTCAATGGTAGCAGGAACAGCTAGAAGTATGGGTATCGCTGTAAAAGGTGACTTCCCGGGTAATAACTAATTAACTTCAATTGATAATGGGTAAACTGACAAAAAATCAAAAGTTGGCTGCAGAAAAGATTGAAGCAGGGAAAGCATACTCACTGAAGGAAGCTTCTGAATTGGTAAAGGAAATTACTTTTACAAAGTTTGATGCTTCATTAGATATTGACGTACGTTTAGGTGTAGACCCTCGTAAGGCTAACCAGATGGTAAGAGGCGTTGTTTCTCTTCCTCATGGAACTGGAAAACAGGTACGTGTGCTTGTTCTGTGTACACCGGATGCTGAAGCTGCTGCAAAAGAAGCTGGAGCTGACTATGTTGGTCTTGATGAATATATTGAAAAGATCAAAGGTGGATGGACTGATATTGATGTGATTATCACTATGCCGTCTATCATGGGTAAGATTGGTGCGCTGGGTCGTGTGCTTGGTCCTCGTGGATTGATGCCGAACCCGAAAAGCGGTACTGTAACTATGGATGTAGCTAAGGCTGTTAAGGAAGTTAAGCAAGGTAAGATTGACTTTAAGGTTGATAAGAGCGGTATCGTTCATACTTCAATCGGTAAGGTTTCTTTCTCTGCTGAGCAGATCCGTGAAAATGCGAAAGAATTTATCGCTACTATCATTAAACTGAAACCGACCACAGCTAAAGGTACTTATATCAAGAGTATTTATCTTTCAAGTACTATGAGTAAGGGTATTAAGATTGACCCTAAATCAGTAGACGAAATCTAATAATTAAGGAGGAATCATGAGAAAGGAAGATAAAGGCGTAATTATTGGTCAGTTAGCAGATACTGTAAAGCAATACGGACATTTTTACTTGGTTGATACAACTGCAATGGATGCAGCTGCTACAAGTGACCTTCGTAAAAAATGTTTCAAGGCTGGTATCAAGCTGATAGTTGTGAAGAATTCTTTGCTTCACAAGGCTTTGATGAGCTTGGATGTGGATTACTCACCATTGTTTGATTCTTTGAAGGGTACTACTTCTGTAATGTTCTGTGAAACAGCTAATGCTCCGGCAAAACTGTTGAAGGAATACAAAGATGGAGTTCCTGCCCTGAAAGCTGCTTATGCAGAAGAAGGATTCTACGTGGGTGCAGACCAGTTGGAAGCTCTCGCAACAATCAAGAGCAAGAACGAAGTTATTGCAGAAATCGTGGCTTTGCTGCAGTCTCCTGCAAAGAACGTTATCTCGGCTCTTCAATCAGGTGGCAACACCATTCACGGAGTTCTTCAGACTTTGGCAGAACGTGCAGAATAATTGCACTCTGTGCCTAGTCGAGAATATACCAAACAACTTTAATATTTAAATAGTACAAACAATTAAATTTCATACAAAAATGGCAGATTTGAAAGCTTTTGCAGAACAATTAGTTAACTTGACAGTAAAAGAAGTTAATGAACTTGCAACTATCCTTAAAGAAGAATACGGTATTGAACCTGCTGCTGCAGCTGTAGCTGTTGCTGCTGGTCCTGCTGCTGCTGGTGCAGCTGCTGCTGAAGAAAAAACTTCATTCGATGTAGTTTTGAAGAGCGCAGGTGCTGCTAAATTGCAGGTTGTTAAGGCCGTTAAAGAAGCTTGTGGTCTTGGCTTGAAAGAAGCAAAAGACTTGGTTGACGGTGCTCCTAGCACAGTAAAAGAAGGTTTGGCTAAAGACGAAGCTGAATCTTTGAAGAAAACTTTGGAAGAAGCTGGAGCTGAAGTTGAACTTAAATAAGATTATCCTGTAAATCAGGTAGTTCGGTTAAGAGTCCTCTGTAAAGAGGATTCTTAACCTTTTTGCGTCTATATTAAGTTCACTAGGTTTCATCTGTCGGAACTGTGAGAGTGACCGACTGTTATTATCCTAGTTTTTACATTTTAAACTCCATACAGATGTCTTCAGAAACTCAAAATCAACGAATTAATTTTGCTTCTATTAAGAATCCGATGCAGTATCCGGATTTCCTGGAAGTACAGTTGAAGTCATTTCAGGACTTCTTGCAATTAGATACCCCACCCGAAAAACGAAAGAATGATGGCTTGTATAAGGTTTTTGCGGAAAACTTCCCTATAGCTGATACACGCAATAACTTCGTGCTCGAGTTCCTTGACTACTATATTGATCCGCCTCACTATACAATTGATGATTGTTTGGAACGTGGCTTGACATATAGTGTACCTTTGAAAGCTAAATTGAAGCTTTATTGTACCGACCCCGATCACGAAGATTTTGATACAGTGATTCAGGATGTGTATCTGGGACCAATTCCTTATATGACTCCGAAAGGCACCTTTGTAATTAATGGTGCTGAACGTGTAGTTGTTTCTCAGCTGCACCGTTCTCCGGGTGTATTCTTTGGTCAGAGCATCCATGCCAATGGTACCAAATTGTATTCGGCTCGTATTATCCCGTTTAAAGGATCTTGGATTGAGTTCGCTACGGATATCAACAATGTGATGTATGCGTACATCGACCGTAAGAAGAAGCTTCCGGTAACAACTTTGTTGAGAGCTGTAGGATTTGAAAATGATAAGGATATTCTTGAAATTTTCAATCTGGCTGAGGATGTAAAGGTTAACAAAACTAACCTGAAAAAGATTATTGGACGCAAATTGGCTGCTCGTGTATTGAAAACGTGGACAGAAGATTTTGTGGATGAAGATACTGGTGAAGTTGTTTCTATCGAACGTAACGAGGTAGTAATTGACCGTGAAACTGTCATTGAACCTGAACATATCGACTTGATTATCGAGTCTGGTGTACAGAATATCCTCGTTCACAACGAAGAAGCAAATGCCTCTGACTATTCTATTATCTTCAATACTTTACAGAAAGACCCAAGTAACTCTGAAAAGGAAGCTGTATTGTATATCTATCGCCAGCTGCGTAATGCAGACCCTGCTGATGATGCAAGTGCACGCGAAGTTATCAACAACTTGTTCTTCTCAGAAAAACGTTATGACTTGGGTGATGTAGGACGTTATCGTATCAACAAGAAGTTGAACCTGGATACTCCTATGGATGTCAGAGTATTGACGAAACAAGATATTATCGAGATTATTAAATATCTCATTGAGTTGATTAACTCAAAGGCTGATGTGGATGATATTGACCACTTGAGTAACCGTCGTGTACGTACAGTGGGTGAACAGTTGTCTAACCAGTTTGCAATTGGTCTGGCTCGTATGTCACGTACAATCCGTGAACGTATGAACGTACGCGACAACGAAGTATTTACTCCGATTGATTTGATTAACGCAAAAACTATTTCGTCTGTAATCAACTCATTCTTTGGAACAAATGCTTTGTCACAGTTCATGGACCAGACTAACCCGTTGGCTGAAATTACGCACAAGCGTCGTTTGTCAGCTTTGGGACCTGGTGGTTTGTCACGTGACCGTGCTGGTTTCGAGGTTCGAGACGTACACTATACTCACTATGGTCGTTTGTGTCCGATTGAAACTCCTGAAGGTCCGAACATCGGTTTGATTTCTTCTTTGTGTGTTTACGCAAAGATTAATGAACTGGGCTTTATTGTTACTCCTTACCGTAAAGTAAAAGATGGAGTAGTAGACTTGTCAAATGAAGGTATTGAATACCTTTCTGCAGAAGAAGAAGAAGACAAGATTATCGCTCAGGGTAATGCTCCACTGAATGATGACGGTACATTTATCCGTGAAAAGGTAAAAGCGCGTCGTGATGCGGATTATCCGGTAGTTACTCCGGACCAGGTAGAATTGATGGACGTAGCTCCTCAGCAGATTGCATCTATTGCGGCTTCATTGATTCCGTTCCTTGAACATGACGATGCGAACCGTGCGTTGATGGGATCTAACATGATGCGCCAGGCAGTTCCTTTGTTGAAGACTGAAGCTCCGATTGTAGGTACAGGTATCGAAAAACAATTGTGTGAAGATTCACGTACACAGATTGCTGCAGAAGGTGATGGTGTGATTGACTTTGTGGATGCTACTACAATTCGTATTTTGTATGACCGTACAGAAGATGAAGAATTTGTAAGCTTCGAACCGGCATTGAAGGAATATCGTATTCCGAAGTTCCGTAAGACAAACCAGAGCATGACCATCGACTTGCGTCCGATTTGTAATAAAGGACAGCGCGTGAAGAAGGGAGATATCCTGACTGAAGGTTATTCTACTGCAAATGGAGAGCTGGCATTGGGTAAGAACCTGCTGGTAGCTTACATGCCTTGGAAGGGTTACAACTATGAGGATGCTATTGTATTGAACGAACGTGTGGTTCGTGAAGATATTCTGACATCTGTTCACGTAGATGAATATATTCTGGAAGTACGCGAAACCAAACGCGGAATGGAGGAATTGACTTCTGATATTCCGAATGTAAGCGAAGAAGCAACTAAAGATTTGGATGAAAACGGTATCGTACGTATTGGTGCACGTATTGAGCCGGGCGATATCCTGATTGGTAAGATTACTCCGAAGGGAGAATCTGATCCTTCTCCAGAAGAAAAACTGTTGCGTGCTATCTTTGGTGACAAGGCTGGAGATGTGAAGGATGCTTCATTGAAAGCTTCTCCATCATTGCGCGGTGTGGTTATTGACAAGAAATTATATTCTCGTGTAATCAAGACTCGTAGCGAGAAAAATGCAGATAAGGCTATTCTGCCGAAACTGAATGAAGAATTTGAAGAAAAAGCTGCAGCTCTGAAAGCAATCTTGATTGACAAGTTGCTGGTATTGACAGCTGATAAGGTTTCTCAGGGTGTGAAGGATTATCTGGGAACTGAAGTGATTGCTAAGGGAGCTAAGTTTACTAAATACGATTTGGAATCATTGGATTATACTGTAATTCAGTTGAGCAAGTGGACTGCTGATGCTCATAAGAATGATATGATTCGTGATCTTATCGTAAACTATCTGAAGAAGTACAAGGAACTGGATGCTGAATTGAAACGTAAGAAGTTTGCGTTGACAATCGGTGATGAGTTGCCTTCAGGTATTATTCAGATGGCGAAGGTTTACATTGCTAAGAAACGTAAGATTGGTGTGGGTGATAAGATGGCCGGTCGTCACGGTAACAAGGGTATCGTTTCACGCGTGGTTCGTCAGGAAGATATGCCGTTCTTGGCTGACGGTACACCGGTTGATATCGTATTGAACCCGTTGGGTGTGCCTTCTCGTATGAACATCGGTCAGATTTTCGAAGCCGTACTGGGACGCGCTGGAAAAGAATTGGGTGTGAAGTTTGCGACTCCGATTTTCGATGGTGCTACTTTGGATGACTTGGATGAATGGACTGACAAAGCTGGTCTGCCACGCTATTGTAAGACTTACTTGTATGATGGTGGTACAGGTGATCAGTTTGACCAGCCGGCTACAGTCGGTGTGACTTACATGTTGAAACTGGGTCACATGGTTGAAGACAAAATGCATGCCCGTTCAATCGGTCCGTACTCATTGATTACTCAACAGCCACTTGGTGGTAAGGCTCAGTTCGGTGGTCAGCGTTTCGGAGAAATGGAGGTTTGGGCAATCGAAGCATTCGGTGCTGCTCATGTACTTCAGGAAATCTTGACTATCAAGTCTGATGATGTAGTAGGACGTTCTAAGGCATACGAAGCAATTGTGAAAGGTGAACCTATGCCGACTCCGGGTATTCCTGAATCTCTCAACGTATTGTTGCATGAACTTAGAGGTTTGTGCTTGAGCATTACGCTGGAATAACTTTTTCAAATGAAGAATGGAAAAGATAACTTCCATTCTTCATGATTAAATTCTTCATTATCATAAAATAAAAAGTATGGCTTTTAGAAAAGATACTAAGATAAAAAGTAATTTCTCAAAGATTACGATCGGTCTGGCATCACCCGAAGAGATTCTGGAAAATTCTTATGGTGAGGTTCTGAAACCGGAAACCATCAACTATCGTACTTATAAACCGGAACGTGACGGTTTGTTCTGCGAACGTATCTTCGGTCCGGTGAAAGACTACGAATGTCATTGCGGCAAGTACAAACGTATTCGCTACAAAGGCATTGTCTGCGACCGATGCGGTGTGGAAGTAACAGAAAAGAAAGTACGTCGTGAGCGTAGTGGTCACATTCAGTTGGTGGTACCTGTAGCTCATATCTGGTATTTCCGTTCATTGCCTAATAAGATTGGTTATCTGCTGGGATTGCCGACAAAGAAACTGGATGCTATCATTTATTATGAACGTTATGTAGTTATCCAGCCGGGTGTGAAGGCTGAAGATGGTATCAGTAAATATGACTTGTTGTCTGAAGAAGAGTACCTGGATATTATGGAAACTCTTCCGAAAGAAAATCAATACCTGGAAGACAGCGATCCGAATAAGTTCATCGCCAAGATGGGTGCTGAAGCAATCTATGATTTGCTGGTAGGAATTGATTTGGATGCTCTGTCATACGAATTGCGTCATAAGGCAAACAGTGATTCTTCACAGCAGCGCAAGAATGAAGCTTTGAAGCGCTTGCAGGTAGTAGAATCTTTCCGTGCATCTCGTGGCCGCAACAAACCGGAATGGATGATTGTACGTATCGTACCGGTTATTCCGCCTGAATTGCGTCCGTTGGTTCCGCTGGATGGTGGTCGCTTTGCAACTTCAGACTTGAACGATTTGTATCGTCGTGTGATTATCCGTAACAACCGTTTGAAACGTCTGATTGAAATCAAGGCTCCGGAAGTAATCTTACGTAATGAGAAACGTATGCTTCAGGAAGCTGTCGATTCATTGTTCGACAACTCTCGTAAGTCGAGTGCAGTGAAGACAGATGCCAACCGTCCGTTGAAATCTTTGTCAGACAGCTTGAAAGGTAAGCAAGGACGTTTCCGTCAGAACTTGTTGGGTAAACGTGTGGACTACTCTGCTCGTTCTGTAATCGTTGTAGGTCCGGAATTGAAGATGGGTGAATGTGGTATTCCTAAGTTGATGGCTGCAGAATTGTACAAACCGTTCATCATCCGTAAGCTGATTGAACGTGGTATTGTGAAGACTGTGAAATCAGCGAAGAAGATTGTAGACCGCAAGGAATCTGTTATCTGGGATATCCTGGAACATGTAATGAAGGGACACCCTGTATTGCTGAACCGTGCTCCGACACTTCACCGTTTGGGTATTCAGGCCTTCCAGCCGAAGATGATTGAAGGAAAAGCTATCCAGTTGCACCCGTTGGCTTGTACCGCGTTCAACGCCGACTTCGATGGTGACCAGATGGCCGTACACTTGCCTTTGAGTAACGAAGCTGTACTGGAAGCTCAGATGTTGATGCTTCAGTCACACAATATTTTGAACCCTGCCAATGGTGCGCCTATCACTGTGCCTGCACAGGATATGGTATTGGGATTGTATTACATTACCAAATTGCGTAAGGGTGCCAAAGGTGAAGGTTTGATTTTCTATGGACCGGAAGAAGCAATGATTGCTTACAATGAAGGTAAGGTAGACATTCACGCTATTATCAGCGTAGTGGCTAATGACCTTGATGAAAACGGCAATATCGTGAAGAAGTTGATTAAGGAAACTTCTGTAGGTCGTGTCATTGTAAATGAACTGGTTCCGGATGAATGTGGTTATTTGAATACCGTTATTTCTAAGAAGTCTCTGCGTGACATCATCAGCGATGTTATTAAGGCTGTCGGTGTGGCTCGTGCTTGCGAATTCTTGGATGGTATCAAGAACTTAGGTTATAAGAAAGCATTCGAAGGTGGTCTGTCATTCAACTTGGGTGATATCATTATCCCGAAGGAGAAGGAAGAACTGGTAAAACGTGGTAACGAAGAAATCGAACAGATTATGATGAACTATAACATGGGATTCATCACCGATAACGAACGTTACAACCAGGTAATTGATACTTGGACTCACGTAAACAGTGACTTGTCAGACATTCTATATAAGACTATTAAGAACGACGACCAAGGATTTAACTCTGTATTTATGATGTTGGATTCTGGTGCCCGTGGTTCTAAGGAACAGATCCGTCAGTTGTCTGGTATGCGTGGTTTGATGGCTAAACCGCAGAAAGCTGGTGCTGAGGGTGCACAGATTATTGAAAACCCGATTCTTTCTAACTTTAAGGAAGGTCTTTCGGTGTTGGAATACTTTATCTCTACCCACGGTGCTCGTAAGGGTCTTGCCGATACCGCGTTGAAGACTGCCGATGCCGGATACTTGACTCGTCGTTTGGTTGACGTTTCTCATGACGTGATTATCAACGAAGAAGACTGTGGTACATTGCGTGGTCTGGTTTGTACAGCATTGAAGAACAACGATGAAGTTATCGCTACTTTGTACGAACGTATTCTGGGTCGTGTATCTGTTCATGATATTATCCACCCGACAACTGGTAAGCTGATTGTAGCTGCTGGTGAAGAAATCACAGAAGACATTGCGGAAGAAATCGAACAATCTCCGATTGAAAGCGTAGAAATCCGTTCTGTATTGACTTGTGAATCTAAGAAGGGTGTATGTGCGAAATGTTACGGACGTAACTTGGCTACCAGCCGTATGGTACAGAAAGGTGAAGCTGTCGGCGTAATCGCTGCTCAGTCAATCGGTGAACCGGGTACTCAGTTGACTCTGCGTACATTCCACGCCGGAGGTATCGCAGGTAATATGGCTGCCAATGCAAGTATCGTAGCTAAGAATGATGCTCGTCTGGAATTCGAAGAATTGCGTACGGTTGATGCAGTAGAAGAAACTGGTGAACCAGTGAAGATTGTAGTAGGTCGTTTGGCCGAGGTTCGCTTTGTGGATGTGAATACAGGTATCATCCTTTCTACTCACAACGTTCCTTACGGTTCTAAGTTGTATGCTTCAGACGGTGAGGTGGTAGAAAAGGGCAAGCTGATTGCTAAGTGGGATCCGTTCAACGCCGTTATCGTAACAGAAGCTGCTGGTAAGATTGACTTTGAATCAGTAATTGAAAACGTAACCTATAAGGTAGAATCAGATGAAGCTACTGGTTTGCGTGAAATCATTATTACTGAATCTAAGGATAAGACGAAGATTCCGTCATTGCACATCTTGGATGAGAACGGTGGAATTATCCGTACATACAACTTACCGGTAGGTGGTCACGTAGTAGTAGAAGACAAACAAACCGTGAAGTCGGGTGATATTCTGGTGAAGATTCCGCGTGCCGTAGGTAAGGCGGGTGATATCACCGGTGGTCTTCCACGTGTAACTGAGTTGTTCGAAGCTCGTAATCCGTCTAATCCGGCTGTCGTTTCTGAAATCGATGGTGAAATTACGATGGGTAAGATTAAACGTGGTAACCGTGAAATCATCGTTACATCGAAGACTGGTGACGTTCGTAAGTACCTGGTTGCTTTGTCTAAGCAGATTCTGGTTCAGGAAAACGACTATGTACGTGCCGGAACTCCGTTGTCTGACGGTGCTATTACTCCTGCCGACATCTTGGCCATCAAAGGTCCTACAGCCGTTCAGGAATATATCGTAAATGAAATCCAGGACGTTTACCGTCTGCAGGGTGTGAAGATTAACGATAAGCACTTCGAAATCATCGTTCGTCAGATGATGCGTAAGGTACAGATTGACGAACCGGGTGATACTCGCTTCTTGGAACAGCAGGTTGTAGACCGCATTGAATTCAATGAGGAAAACGACCGTATCTGGGGTAAGAAAGTGGTTGTAGACGCTGGTGATTCTCAGAACTTGCAGCCGGGACAGATTGTTACAGCTCGTAAGCTCCGTGATGAAAACAGTATGCTGAAACGCCGTGACTTGAAACTGGTTGAAGTACGTGATGCTGTTCCTGCTACTTCTACTCAGATTCTGCAGGGTATTACACGTGCTGCATTGCAGACATCAAGCTTCATGTCTGCTGCATCATTCCAGGAAACTACCAAGGTATTGAACGAAGCTGCTATCAACGGTAAGGTTGATAAACTGGAAGGTATGAAAGAGAACGTAATCTGCGGTCACTTGATTCCTGCTGGTACAGGTCAGCGTGAGTTTGAAAAGATTGTGGTAGGTTCTAAAGAAGAATACGATCGCATCTTGGCTAACAAGAAGAATGTATTAGATTACAGTGGAGTTGAATAATCTCAATTACTATCATAAAAAGAGCCGTCTCATTTGAGGCGGCTTTTTTTATGTGCTTATTCGATGTAAGCAAGCATCGTATATTTAAAGTTTTTCGTTACTCTGATAATTGACTATTATAATTGTGTAGTACCTGTCATTTCCACATTATAGGAGGGGAAATAGTACTTTGCTGATGCGTAGCCCGGTTTTATTTCCTTTTCCAATATAGCAGGATGAAACGTCCTCCTGTGGCCATTAAGGCGAGGGAAAGTCCGGTATAAAAGACCGCAATAAAACTTTCCGGTAGCAGGCGTGCGGTACGGATAGTTATACCCAGTGCAATCATGAAAGCCATCATCAGCCAACCCTTCACGTCAAAAAACGAGAATGGACAGCGTTTGTTGGGGTTACCGGCTGTGATACGCTGTGCATGCTTGCGGTAGAGCTTGTGGAAAATCATGCAGAAAAACAGCAGGAATATCAGACTGGCCTCGCAGACCTTGAGCAGCCAGTAGTGCGCGTCCGTTATCCAGCAGGAAATGCCGATACGGAGAATGTTGATACCGGCGACCAGCCATACGATTCCGGCCGTAAGCAGCAGCGTATTGGAAGATACTCCGTATTTCATATACCCTCAGCTTAGAACCACTTTATTTTCCGGAAAATAACAAAGGCCGTTGCCGAGAGGAAGATGGAGAAACATACAATCAAGGCAAAGGCGTGTGGCAGTCCTTCGATGTGAATATCCACGTTCATACCATAGAAACTGGCAATCAGCGTCGGTACCATCAGCACGATGGAAAGACTGGTCATGCGTTTCATGATGGTGTTCACGTTATTGGAGATGATGGAAGCAAAAGCATCCATGGTACCCGTAAGAATGTCGCTGTAGATGTTTACCTGATTGTGTGCCTGCTTCAGTTCGATGAGCACATCTTCTGTCAGTTCCGTATTCTGATAGTCCTTCTCATTAAAGATATTCTGCAATTTGCCTATCATGACCTCATTGCCACGGATAGACGTATTGAAATATACCAGACTCTTCTGCAGGTTCATCAGTCGGAGCAAGTCCTCGTTACGGATGCTACGTTCCAACTCCTTTTCCGCATTGTTTACTTCGTTGTTGATTTGTTTCAGGTATTTCAGGAACCATACAGCCGACGAGTAAATCAGTCGCAGAATCAGTTCGTATTTATTGGGCACGTTGATACCTTTGCGCTGCGTATGTTCGATGAAGTCCGGCAGCATCTCCGTAGAGTGATAGCACACCGAAATCACCAGTTCATTGTTCGTAATGATACCGATAGGCACCGTGGCATACGGCACTTTTGAATCAGGAGTCTGTACGGGAATACGCAGAATGGTCAGCAGCCAGTTACCTTCAGTATCCGTACGCGGACGTTCGTCGGTATCGGCAATGTCATTCAAAAAAGACTGGGGAACTTTTAATTGTTCTTGCAGGAAGTGGAAGTCCGCGGCATCCGGACATTCAATGTTAATCCAGCAGTTAGGTTGCCAGTTGGCTTTCTCTACAAAGCCAGCTTCACAAAAAAGATACTTTCTCATCTGTCTGCTCCTTTCCTTCATTTTAAGCCCGGAGGAGCATCTTCAGAGTAAAAGACAGGATTACTCACGACACCCCTTCAGGAAGTGGTTAAAATAATTGTAATACGTTCGCGAGTAATAATCGTCCATATTAGTTCGTTTTAGGGTATAAAAAAAGTTCGTTTATTCAAACGAACTCTCAAGCTCTTCAGGTTGGACTTGAACCAACGACCCTCTGATTAACAGTCAGATGCTCTAACCGACTGAGCTACTGAAGAAGGTTTTCCTTTAATTGCGATGCAAAGGTAGTAGGATATTTTGAATTATGCAATATCTTTGCAAAAAAAATGAAGTAAAATGGATAAAATTATAGGAATGGGCAATGCATTGGTCGATGTACTGGTAAGAATCGATGACGATTCCTTGCTGGAAAAGCTACATTTGCCCAAAGGAAGCATGCAGTTGATACAAGAAGACACCTTGTCTGAAATACGTAAATATACCTCAGGGATGAAGATTCATCGCTCTACCGGCGGTTCGGCCGGCAATACGGTCTGTGCACTGGCCGCATTGGGAGCCAATCCCGGATTTATCGGAAAGGTAGGTCAGGACGAGACAGGAGTTTTCTTTGGTGATACCCTCCGTCAGCGCGGGGTAAATGTCTTGCTGGCCACCTGCGATTTGCCGTCGGGCATTGCGTCGACTTTCATTTCTACCGATGGAGAGCGTACGTTCGGTACTTATCTGGGAGCAGCTGCCACACTGAGAGCAGAAGACTTGTCGCATAAAATGTTTGCCGGATATAATTATCTCTATATTGAAGGCTATCTTTTGCAAGACCATGACCTGATGCTGCGTGCCGTACAGCTGGCCAAGGAAGAAGGACTTCAGGTTTGTCTCGACATGGCAAGCTACAATGTGGTGGAAGCCGAACGTGACTTCTTCGACCAGTTGATTGTGAAATATGTGGACATCGTGTTTGCCAATGAGAGCGAAGCACTGGCCTATACGGGAAAAGCCCCTCATGAAGCTCTGGAAGAAATTGCGTCCAAATGCAGCATCGCCGTAGTGAAAACCGGAAAAGAAGGCTCCCTCGTGAAGAAAGGAACAGAAGTCATTCAACTGCTGTCTTGTCCGGTCGATAATGTGCTGGACACCACCGGTGCAGGCGATTTCTATGCCGCCGGTTTCATGTACGGCCTGACGTGCGGTTATTCGCTGGAGAAATGCGTGCAAATCAGTACCATTCTGGCCACAGCCGTCATTCAGGAAATCGGTACCACCTTACCTGCCAAGAAATGGGACGAAATTAAGTTAAATATTGAATCACTTCTGCAAGTCTAACCGGAATAATGTGTTTATTTGCAAGGAAGAACAATTTTGTAAACAGACTATATATGAATGCAAGAAAAATGCTGGCCGGAGCCTTTATCGTGATGTTGGGGATGGGCATGACCAGCTTCAAGGAAGACGACCGTAATTTTCAGATATCAAAGAATCTGGACATATTCAACTCCATTTTCAAGGAACTGGATATGTTTTATGTAGATACCGTGAATGCCGAAAAAATGATTCAGACCGGAGTGGAAGGTATGCTTTCACTGACCGACCCCTATACGGAGTATTATCCGGAAGAAGAGGTGAGCAGTCTCAAGGAAATGACTACCGGAAAATACGGCGGTATCGGTGCGGCCATCCGCTATTATGAGGCCAAAGACCGCATTGCAGTGGTAGAACCTACCGAAGGCATGCCGGCGGCCGAAGCCGGAGTCAAGGCAGGCGACATCATTCTCTCGGTAGGAGGAAAGGAAATGGTACGTGGCGACATGAAGCCCCAGGAATTTTCTTCTAAGGTTAGTGAAGCGCTGCGTGGAGAACCGGGCACGTCGTTCGTGCTCAAAGTGCTGCGTCCGCTTAAGAACGACAGTACGGTGATGGAATTTAAAATCACCCGTAAGAATATCCGTACCAATCCGGTGCCCTATTACGGCATGGTGAAAGACAGTATTGGCTATTTGGCTTTGTCCAGCTTCACGGAAAACTCTGCCAAGGATTTCAAAAAAGCTTTCATCGAACTGAAGCAGAAAGGTGCCAAGTCGCTGATTATCGACTTGCGCGACAACGGAGGAGGTTCTTTATCGGAAGCGGTAGACATTGTCAATCTCTACGTGCCGAAAGGACAGGAAATTGTAGTGACAAAAGGAAAGGTACGTCAGGCACAAGGTTCTTATAAAACCCAGAATGAACCGGTCGATACACAGATTCCGCTGGCGGTACTCGTGAACGGTGCCACGGCTTCGGCTTCTGAAATCGTGAGCGGTTCGTTGCAGGACCTGGACCGTGCGGTAGTTATTGGTTCGCGCACCTTTGGAAAAGGACTGGTGCAGACCATCCGTCCGTTGCCTTACAACGGCACGCTGAAAGTGACCACTTCCAAATACTATATTCCCAGCGGACGTTGTATCCAGGCTATTGACTATGCCAAGAAGAATGCCGACGGTTCAGTAGCCCGTACACCTGACAGTCTGACCACCGTATTCCATACTGCTGCCGGACGTGAGGTGCGTGATGGAGGAGGTATTCGTCCGGACATCGAAGTGAAGGGAGACAAGATTCCAAACATCGTGTTCTACCTGATGAACGACGACCTGATTTTCGATTATGCTACCCAATATTGCTGGGATCATCCTACATTGGCTTCGGTAGACGACTTCAAACTGACTGATGCCGATTATGAGGCTTTCAAGAAACTGGTGAAATCACGTAACTTTACTTACGACCGTCAGAGTGAGAAGATGTTGAAAAGCCTGAAGGAGATAGCCGAGTTTGAGGGTTATATGACCGAGGCAGCAGAGGAATTCAAGGCGCTGGAAAAGAAACTCAACCATAACTTGGACCGTGACCTGGATTATTTTGCCAAACCGATTAAAGAATATATCTCACAGGAAATCGTGACCCGCTATTTCTATCAGCGTGGTGCTGCGATGGAACGGTTGAAAGATGATACTGATTTGGAAGAAGCCATCAAGGTATTGCAGAATCCCGTCCGTTACCGGGAGATTCTTTCGGCACCGGTAAAGAAAGACGAACCTGTCAAGAAGGAAGAACTGAAAAAATAAGGCCTGAGAAGGGCTTCTGGAGGGCCTTCAGGAAAGTCCCGGAAAACGCAAGTACGTTTTGTTTCAAACGCAAGTACATTTGAAGTAAAACGTACTTGCGTTTTTAGTAAAATGTACTTGCGTTTTGGGGAAAACGCAAAGGCGTTTGATTTGAAACGCTCCGGTGTTTTGACGTGAGTGAAATCAGTTCATCTTTTTCAGGAAGATTATCCTGAGAAAAGGTATATTTTAAGTAGTATGGATATCTGTTTTTATACATTCAAATTCCGATATAGGTATAATATACCCAAGCCAAGGCCATTCGATGCACAACTGTTGATTGTGTTTGCAAACCACAACCTCTTCAAAAACTGATAGGTTTTTCAAGAATGAATAGGTCTCTAAACTAATTCTGTAAACAATTTGTTGGTCATCCTTTTCAATGAACAATGAATAGTATTTTCGGGTGAGGCTTATATCTTGTATAACATACTCATCATCCAGATATTCTACATTCAACAGATTGCATAAGTTATGGGCGAAAATGCTTCTGGCATCTTTATTGTCAAATTTTTCAATAAAATACGACCAGATTTTTTCTCGTTTTTCATTATAAGGGTAGCCTATTCTGATTCTTGTCAGTTGATGGGGAAGTTGATAGATGTTGTCATTTTCAGTATCAAAAGAAATTCGAATTTCTTGGCTTGACTCGATATATTTGTAGAGTCCGTAGCTGAATTGATAAGAATCACTTTCTTTTGAGATAATATTTGAAATCTGTACAATAGAGTCGTATTCATCGCCTTCTTTATTCCAGAAAAGAATGGTAAACAGTTTCTTGGGGATAAAAGTTTCATTGTCTTTACCTATATCAAATTCTTGTACAATGTAACTACCGTGATAGATAGAGTCTGATTCTCTGCTCATGAACATCCATACTTTCTGCCCTTTACAGAAATCCGTATCTGAGGCGTGCCAATAGCTGATTTCACCCCATTCAGGGAAGATTGTTCCCAGATGAAGGGCTGAATTGAGAAATAGTGGGTCAGCGTAATATTGAAGAATCAGGGTCAGATTTTCAATTAATTTCCAAAGGCAAGGTAAGGTATTGTCTAATAATGTGTTTTCTGTGAGTGCTTGTACGGCAGTATAAGCTACGTTATTTTCAGGATGAAGTGAATGAAAATATTCATTCAGATGCCAGATGAGCTTGGACAATACTTGTTTGAATGAAGGGGTATAAGGGTTTAATTTTTTAGCTTTGATATAAAATAGCATGAGCATACCGAAAAACACTTCTTGATTTTCTTTTTTTAAGTCCTCCAGTAATGGGAGAACTTCATTTACAAAGTGTGTGGGAAGAAGTGTATAATTCTTGTCGACAAATGTCGCAAGAATTTGTTCTGGCCATAAAGTATCTTGTTTGTCAAATTGATATTTGTTAATTAAATCGTAAAACCATTTTGCTCTTTCTGTAATAACTGCTATCTCAATAAGCTGTTCTTCAGATATTCCAAATAGCTTACAAGTGTCATCCCATATTTGGTCAATGGTTTCAACTTTTCTGATTTTATTATTAATTAGGCGATATATTTTTGTTCGGTTGACATACCCTAATAATGTGGCAAATGCCGAAACTGAGGGGGCAAACAAACGGTGTTCTATTAAAAACGTTAGTATGTTTTGTTTATTGTCGAGCATAAATGTATCAATTTAATGCTGTTTTGTTACAAAAAATCGTTTGTAAGAAGTCGCTGGTTTATTCTGCTTCCGTAACTTCTTCCTGTTTTTTATTTTTGTGGTGACAGAGTAAAGGTAAATAAAATTCCCAAAGGGGCGTCATGTGAGTAAGGAAAAATGTATATTTGCAAAGTAAGGGAGGAGAAATACCCTTATGATGTAAAAACGCGTTTTTTCAACTTTTGTCCTAAGAAACGAAATCGCCAATTTTGTAAATACTCAGACGGATGAAAGGAACATGACGCTCATCTGTATTACCTATGCAAACCTTGTGTATAGCACTATTGCTATATCCGGTTGCATACCGAAATACGGCGTGGGATTCTTGTTTTCGCTTGTCTCTGAGTTGGTGTTTGGCGATGCCTGTTTCTTGATGAGTGGAAGGAAAGTCCTCACGCCTTTTTTGTTAATGTGCCGGATTCAGGGGGCTTACCGGCATAAATAAAGAATATAGCCATGTAGTGAAATAAATCAGAATGCAATTCGGAATGTAATAAAGAAACGTTTTTGAAATGTATAACGCTCTTTTACGAGCAGAGAATAATAGTCACTGAAAAGAGCGTCATATTGAACAAAAAATGTATCTTTGCAATACACCGACCGGAGAAATGGCCGGTGTCTACATAAGAAAGCGTTTTTTGCTTTATCCTGAAATCGAAATCGCCAGTTTCTAATCGGAGGATTAAGACAATATGACGCTCACGATTTTTGTATATGTATGTCATGTAAGTTTTTATAGGTACATGATTGATTACATACAAAAACGGCGTGGGTTGATTGTTTCTTTATTCATTCCGATGCGGCGTTTGGCGATGCCTGATTTTGATGATTAAAGCAGACAAGTCCTCACGCCTTTCTTTTTTATACTAATGAAAACATAATGCCTTTTCTGGGGATAGCGGGCATTTTCTAATAATAAAGGAGGTATTTATGCCACTTTTCAGAATCACAGTAAAGCAGTCTAAGAATTCCAATGGGATTCGTCTGGAAAAAGGAATGTCAGTAGAAGTTGTATCTAATTCTTTTAGTAATCCAGTTTCCACTAATGGTGGTCAGCCTGTTGTGGATGCTTTCCATCGTATCTATGGCGTGGATATTAAGAAGGCAGGAGCACTTAGTATGGTTTATTTGGATGTGGAACGGATAGGTTGATAATGATGGAAACTATAGAATTATTATATAATATTGCTCAATATTTAGGGCTAAGCAATATTGAAGCGGAGATTCATTCAATCAAACATAGACTTTCTCAGGAGAATTCAAGTTTGCTATTGCCCCTAGTAGGAGAATTTAGTTCTGGTAAAACTTCTCTCATAAATTCCCTTATTGATAGTAAGAAGTTGGAGACAGCAACAAAGCCAACAACAGCAACTATATATGAGGTTCATTTCGGCTGTGATACTTGCAGTGCGACTATATTGGATGAAAATGATAATGTTGAAAAAGTGAATGATATAGCGTTGCTTAAAAATGAATCACTTGCTAATGCTAAAGTAGTAACAGTATTTGATACATCGATAAAAGTTCCATCATCTACAATCCTTGTAGATACACCGGGATTGTCATCTCCTGACCCAAAGCATAAGCAAGCTTTAGTAAACTTCTTGCCTAAAGCTGATGGAATTTTTTTGGTGACAGATATTAATCAGCAGGTAACTCGTTCTTTAACAGATTTCATAGAAACAATGAAATTGTCAATGAGACCTATTTATCTGATTCTTACAAAATCTGATACAAAAGCTCCACAAGACATTGAATCAGCAAAAAAATATATATGTGAAAACTGTAAGATACCTTTTGCAAATATAGCAGTCGTATCTGCAACATCTGGAAACCTTGAAGAATTATATGCTTTATTGGATGATATTCAAAAAAACAAAAACCAGATAATTCGAAAAGTAGATGAACAGAGAATAAAGAATATCTCCAATACTTTACTAGAATATATTGAAGATTTGATGAGTGCATCGTCAAGCGATAAAGAATTAGATGAAAAAATTAGAAGGAGTCAGTATGAATTAGAAAAAATAAATCGCAATATTGATAAACTTGTAGATTCTATAGCTGATGATATAGAAGAGAATGAACGTTTGATATCACGTAAGTTTGAAGATACAATATTCTCAAAGTTAAATACTTTGGTAACCGGAAAAAGTAGTAACTTTGATGGTGAAGCTATGTCTATGATAAACAATACCTCTACGCTTCTTATGAATGAGTATAAAACAAAAATACATGGTCTTATTCGAGAGAAAGCTAATAGAAAGAAGGGCACAGAAGAAGCGGTTTATCTAAATTCAATAAACAGTATAGATTTGTCCGTGTGTCAGATATCAGGTCTTAGTTACAATCTTGACTTAAATAATATGGGACATGAGTATGATGGATGGATCAAAACTGGTGTAATAGCGGTTGCAGCTGTAGGAGCTGTAGCAGCAGTTGCAGCATCAGGTGGAACAGCAGCAACTGCAATAGCATCTGCCGCTACAGTTGATAATGTTATTGATGTTGCAGATACTGTTTCTGATGTAAGCAGTATAATCTCAAATGAAAAATCGGTCAGTAGAATAGAGAAAGCTGTAGGATTTGCTACAAAAACGGTTGATAAGTATAATGTGATACAGAATGCTGAACAACAAATGGGGGCACAAGTGGGGAATGATAAGGGTATTATAGACTCGATGGTAGGTTTAGTTACTGATAAAATGATGTCTAAACCTCAAAGAGTTCGTGCAATACGGAATTATATAGATTCTTCATTATCTCCTGATTTCAAGAATTGTTTAAATGGAATATCTGAAAAGATAGTTTCTGACATTCGTGATAGGTTATTGAATGAGGCCTCTCAAATAATTGAGCAAAAAACAGAATCTCTCAATCAGTTAAAATCTGAATTAAGAGAAAAGAAGAATATCTTTGAACAGAGAATGTGTAAATTAAGTGAGTTTAGAACATTATTATTAACAATTTAATCTAAAAGGACTATGGCAACAGATGTGGATACTAATGCATTAAATGAATTTGCAAATGGTTCATCAGGTTTTATCACTGGAGGAATAACAGGTTTGATAATAGGAACAGTTATAGGGTTTATAGCTAAAGATAAACTATTTAATAATAAGACAGATTTGGTAAAAAAGCAAAGAGAGTTAGATGCAATATATGCAAATAATGAAAAACTGAGCAAAAGAAATAAAGAACTTGAACGTCAAGTAGAAGACTTGTTATCTGAACTTAATAAAGTAAGAAAACAAGCTAAATCACACAATGAAGATAGGGATGATCTTGAAGATGAGTTGGATAAATTCAAACGAGAAGTAAAAAATCTTCGTCTTCAGAATAATGAATTAGCTCGTAAAGTAAAAGAATATAAAACATATAACGAAGCTAAAGACGCAGAAATAATATTATTAAAGGAAAAACTAGGTTAATATGGAATTGACATCAATAATAATTGTTATCGTAGCCTTTGTAGCTGGATGCCTGCTTACGTTCATATTTAACAAATATATAAATAAAAACACATTATCAGATAGAATTGCAAAACTTGAAGCTGAAAATCAAGATGTTATCAACAGACTGTCAAATGAAAGAGCAGAATTCTCAAAAAAGATTGAAGATTTAAAAAAAGAATATGAGTCTTTATTGGAAGCAGCAAATGCTGAATGTAAACGACTTGATGAAGATTTAAAAAATGCTCTAACCGGGAATGTTGATGATGTATTAAGGGAAAGACTGGAGGAGGTTAATTCACTTAAAAAAAAGATTAAAGCATTAGAAGAAGAAATTGAAGATAATGAAGATGATATAGATGATCTTAAAAAGAAATTAAGTTCGAAAGATGATAATATATCAGAATTACAAATTTCCTTGTCAAAGGAAGAGAAAAAAGCTAAACAACTCCATGAAGATTTAGAAAGTTTGCAACAAAAATTAAATGATAAAATGGAGGAGCTTAATTTAAAGATAGGTTCTCTCAATTTTATACAAGAAATACTTTCAGCGAAAGAAATAAGTACTGAAGATACAAAAGAACTATATAAAAATATAGACTATCTTGAATCTTTTGTAAAAGGAAGATATACTGACCTGAACGCTTTTTTGTATGCGACATATAACAAGTTGGCATGGGATGATGTAGAAGGTAAAAAAGGATTTGAGATAAAGAAAAAATTCTTTTATGATGGATTTGACCAATGGGCTTCAACAAAAAGAAAAAGCTGGCTAGATGGTAAAACAACTATTGCTTTTGTTGGTGAATTCTCTGCAGGTAAAACATCTATAGTCAATAGAATTTTATCACAGGATAATCCTAATATACCACAATTACCAGTCAGTACAAAAGCAACAACTGCAATACCTACTTATATCGCTGGTGGTTCTTCAGTTTCTTATAGCTTTATATCTGGTGATGGAAAAAGAAAAACTATTTTGGAGGAAACCTTTAAGAAGGTTTCTAAGGATATACTTGATCAAGTAAAAGGGGTTTCATCATTAATAAAATATTTCGTTATGACGTATAAAAACCCTAATTTAGAAGGGTTGAGTATACTTGATACACCTGGATTTAATTCCAATGATAAGGAAGATAAAGAAAGAACAATTGATGTTATTAATGAGTGTGATGCTTTATTTTGGGTATTTGATGTAAATGCAGGAACAGTAAATAGAAGTTCTATTGAAATTATAAAAGAAAAGCTAAATAAGCCTCTTTATGTAGTAATAAATAAAGTAGACACTAAAGCTGAGTCGGAGATAAAAAAAGTAGAAGACTTAATACAAAAAACATTATCTGATGAAGGTTTAAAGGTTCAACAGGTAATAAGATTTTCATCAAAGGCTTCTTTGGATAGTATAATGAACCCTATAAAGAGTGTCAGTAAGATATTAACAAGAGATACGTTTGTTTCTGATGTAAAAGAAGATCTTGAGCAAATGTTGAAAATATTTGATGAGGGAGTAAAGGCTGGAACTGAAGAATATAATAAAATTCGTCAACAAGGAGATGATATTACTGATGAGTTTGTTGAGTGTATGAAATCTATGCAAAACGATTGTGGTGTTGCGTATAATATACCACATTGGGAAACTCATCTATTTAGCAAAGACAGATATGAAATGTCAGAATCAGAAGGTCAACATTTACAAAATCTATTAGAAAAGATTGCAGATGATCATATACAAGCACTTGCTAATAAGTTTGATGAGCGTGTAGAAAAAGCAGCAGAAATACAGCAAACTTGGTCAGATTTGTGTGATTTGAAAGCGGCATGGCAAAAGATAAACGAATGCCATGAAGCCTATATAAAAATAGTTCAAAACATTTAGTAATATGGCAGATTTAAATTTTTCACAATACCTTAATGGATTACAGGAGAAAAAACAGCAACTTTTGACTTTGGCTAATAAAGCAGTTGAATATGGTTGGATTCCAAGATATAAAAAAGATAGTAATTTAAATCAATTAAGTTCTATATCATTTGAAGAAATAAATGAGAAACTAAGTAATGACACCTTGACAATTGGAGTAATTGGTCAAATGAAATGTGGAAAATCAACATTCCTTAATTCATTTATTTTTGAAGACGATATATTACCAGCCGCTACAACACCTATGACAGCAGCACTTTCTGTTATTACATATGGTGAAAAAGAAAAAATAGTAGCTGAATTCTATACAAAAGACGAGTGGGAAGAGCAGAAAATGCAGGCATCTCGTTCTTTCGAAGATGTGACTAGTGCTTTGGATGAATCAAAAATCAAGGCTGCAAAGGAATTAGTTTCGAAGTCTAGTAAATTAGGTTCATCTTTGGATAGTTATTTAGGAAGAACTCAAGAAGATAGTTTTGATAATTTAATTGAATATGTGGGAGCTGATGGTAAATTCGTCTCTATTACAAAATCTGTAACTATTTATTATCCAAAAGAGTATCTGAAAGGTGTTGAAATAGTTGACACACCAGGATTTAATGACCCAATTGTATCTAGAGAAGAACGAACAAAGGAATTTCTGAAGAAAGCGGATGTCGTTCTTATGATGCTTTATGCTGGAAGACCATTTGATGCAACAGATAGAGATATCATTTTTAAGAATGTAAGACAATGTGGTATAGGTAAAGTCTTAGTTGGAATAAATAAATATGATATTCCATATTGTAGTGATACAAATCCTGAGGATGAGAACCAAATTAAAGAATACGTTAAGACTGAAATACGAAAAGCATGTAGAGAATGTAATGACAATACATTGGTAGAGATTTTGAGTGAAGTAGATCCTATTCCTTTATCTGCAGAAATGGCACTTCTTTCTGAACTACCAATGAGTAAGATATCAAGTTCAGAGTCATTAAATTTTGCGTGGAAACGTCATTCTTTGAATTTTGGTATTAGTACTCAAAAAGAAATGCGACATTGGAGTCACTTAGATAATTTAGTCAATGCCGTTAAAGAATTGGTAGATAAAGAGAAAAATAAGATGCTTTTTGCAAAGCCTATCAATGCAATTTGTGCTGCTGGTGATAAGATTAAAACAGACAATGAAAATGAACTTAACTTATTGAAGAATAAGATTGAATTACTTATGATGCCAGATACTGAGATTGAAGAAAAAGAAGAGAATCTAAGAAAGGCCAATAAAAGAATGACAAAGAAAATAGATTCTCTAGGAGAAGATCTTGAAGCTGATATCAAGAATATTATTCGCAAAGGGAAAAATGAATTGGAAGATATTGTAGATAGTTCCTGTGCTAGAATGAGAGATATCATTCATAATGAATGGAGCAGATTAAAGAGCTTTGAGAGTGTACAACCTCGTATTGATGCAGAAATTCAGTCTTTGGTAACAAGAAAATTGAAAAGAGCTACAGAGAATTTAGCTGAAGATGGAAAAAAGAAAATAAAGCGCAATATAGCTGATTTCTTTTCAGATGCAGAGGATTTGCTTATGAAATACCTTCCTGATTTTGATTCAAGAACATTTGTAAAAAGTACTCAGAATAAAGTCCAATTAGATTTGGAATCAAAAGAATTATTTACAATGGATAATGAAAATTCAGATGATGATTACGGTTTTGGGGATTTATTATTAGACTTCCTGAATGGTGCATCATGGGGAATTCTAGGTCTAGCAGGTAATGTTCTTTCACATGATCAAAATGTAGCTAAAATAGAGAACTTTATTAATTCTATAAGTAGCGAGTTTGATCCGCAGCCATACTTAGATACAGCATTTGAAAGCAAAGATAAAGCAATAGATTTTGTTAAACAAACATTTATTTCTGATTTAATAGAGCCGCTTCAAGACCAGATACAAGAGATTCGTTCTAAGCGAAGTGAGAAAGAGAAGGAATTAGAGATATCTATCGCTAAACGTAATGACTTAGAAGAGAGAAAAGTTCTTATTGAATCTCAATTTAAAGATTTTGCACAAATAAAAGAACTGTTGTGGGTAGTGTGCATATTCCGGCGGATACCCGTTCAGCATTTCCGGTGATATCCGTTCAGTCCCC
>OHFI01000212.1_pt1 | contig 27543 bp, 19 predicted proteins | sample 1567431 | NCBI WGS metagenome assembly OHFI01 (sample SAMEA3879569, study PRJEB24766) | human gut metagenome | biome: human-associated habitat; feature: feces | place: USA | collected 1985/1987 | reverse complement strand
TGGAAAGACGCTTTTTAATTCGTATGTCATCTCCAAAGAGCTTGATAAAACTATAATTGCTTGAAATTCTTGAAAGTGTTCTCTCGGAGTAAATCTCTGCTATCTGCTCCAAATTCAGATTAGTGGAAATAATAGTAGATTTCCGGCGCAGTATACGCTCATTTACACAAAGGAAAAGCTGTGATGTGGTAAATGAGTTGGAAAGCTCGGTTCCGAGATCGTCTATGATAAGTAAATCACAGTCGAATATATTCTGGTGCGCTGCGATGGCATCTGCATCCTTTTCAAACACACCTTTGCTTAATATATCAAATAATTGGAATGCTGTAAAGTAAATTACGGAGTAACCTGCATCTAAAAGCTCTTTTGCAATGCAATTAGATAAAAAAGTCTTTCCGACACCGGTATTACCGTAGAAAAATATGTTTTTAGGTTTGTTTTCAAAATTATCTATAAAATCATGACAGTTCGTCACGGCAAGCTTTGCTGTGGCGAGCGCAGACAGCCCTGTCGCAGGATTTTTCTGCTCATCTGAGTAATAATCAAATGAGAGCGTGGAAAAATTCTCACGAGACAGAATCTCCCTGATATTGGACTGCGAATAAACGGTATTGATAATAGCCTGCTTGAAACAATGACATTTCTGACCGTTTATGTATCCTGTATCGTGGCAATCTGGACAGGTGTAAATAGGCTCAAAATAATCAAGCGGATATCCGAGTGTGGATAGCAGTGCAGCACGCTCCTCCTTATAGTCATCGATTGCAAGGCGTAAAGCGGCAAGAGCATTCTCATCGCCGTCCATAAGCCTGTACGCCTGCCTGACAGATGCGGATGCAATCTCTGAGTCAATCTCCCTGAGGCGGGGCGCCTTGCGATAGGCTTCCTCAATACGCTTGTCATGTATGTATTTGTTCTGAAGCTGGCGTTTATCGTAGCCTCGCATTATCTCATCATATTGAGCATTGGTAAGTGCCATATACCCTCCTTGGGATGTGTAAATCTAACTTGAAAAATCATACAACGAAATTGCGCAACAGAAATCATACAAGTTAAATTATACAATTGAAATCACGCAACAGAAATCATACAGTTTAAATCATATAATTGAAATTATGTAGCTTAAATCATACCGTAGAATTGAGAAACAGCTTCTCCAGCTTGTCGTAATCATTGTTGCGCTGATTGAAGTTGTTAAATTTATTCTTGGAACTTGAATTATTGCTTTTGGGTTTTGAGGAACCGTTTGTAGCATTTGTACTCTGTGATGAGCCGGTAGCAGAGGCCTTATTGGCCTTGGCAAAGTTGGCATCAAGTACTTCAACATCCTTTAATGTATGTACATCCTTTTTCCTCCAGTTCGCGAGTATCGAGTCTGTGTACTCGAAGCTTGGCTTCTGGATAGCTGAAATAGTTTTACTGCAGGCGGCTTTTACAAGCTCTATATCGAAACCGTATTCGCCGACCCATTTGTTGATGAGTGACACCTCAGAGTCAACCAGATTGCGGCCTGTGATGCCTAGAGCCTTCATTACAGAATAGTAAATCTGTGAGTGAGCGGCTGCATCGTCCTTTGCCTGGTCTACGGTCTTTATGCCGGCATCGGCCCAGCCGAGAGCGACCTTGTTCATGTACCGAAGGCTTGAATGTCCTTTGGTAATGCAGTACTCCACGAGATACTCCACCAGGTCGGTAGAAAAATGGAGCTCGTCCAGCCAGTAGAGCACCATATTGGTGTCTGTGGATGAAAGCGTATGCTTCAGATATGTCTCTATAATAAAGAAAAGCTCTGAAATGTCAGGATTCTTTCTAAACTCCTTAATCTCATCAAGTGTGTATTCCTTCTGTGAAGAAGCAGGCTTGTCAGGAGTCTGGCGCTTAAGCTTTTCCACAACAGAATCCTGCATCCGAATATCTGCGGTAGAAATATTTTGCGCAACGTTATTAACAACATCGTTTTGCAAACTATTCTGTGCAGCATTATTAACCACGCTGTTTTGCAAATTATTCTGCGCGGCATTATCAGCCACAGCACTTTGTATATTACTCTGAGCAGCCTGCATACCGGATACAGAAAGACTGCAGAGGTTGATTCCCATAATCTGGCCATCAGCGCCGGATTGCAGCTGTAAAATGCCCTCAGAGGCCCAGTAATTGAGAGCACGTATGATGTCGGCCTCGGTATTGCTGAAATGATCGGCAATCTCTGAAATAGTTGCTATGCCTGCCCCGGAGCCTGTCGCACGGAGCAGATAAAGGTATACCTTGACAAACTCACCGTTTGCCTTTGGCATGTATTGATCTATAAAAATATCTGACACAGTAGTGAATGATGTTGCTATGTCACTGCTAATGTTTATCGCTGTCATATAAAAAACTCTCTTTCGTTTAACCTGTGAGCAATTATAGCACAATATTTTAACCGTGTGAAGATGGTAAAAGTGCTACAAGCCTTGTAAAATCGGGCTTTCTGAATCCACAAAAAAATGTGGATAATGTGGATAACTATGTAAAATAATTGAAAAATCAATGTATCACAGGGTATATAAGCTGTTGAAAATTATTTAAAAAATCCACACACAAAATGAGAGTTGTTAACATTTTGTATGTGGATAACGTGGATAACTTATTTCTTAAGCAGGTCTTCGCCGATTTCTACTACATTTCCGGCACCCATTGTTATCAACAGGTCGCCGTTTACACAATTTTCTGATAAAAATTTCTCGATTTCCTCAAATGATGGGAAATAGTGCGCATTCACACCTTTTTCGAGCAATAAATCAAGGATGTCCTTAGATGAAATGCCATAGGTGTTCTGCTCACGAGCAGCATAGATATCAGCTAGCACCACAACATCTGCCATTGAAAGAACATCGGCAAAATCATTTAAGAATGCCTTGGTTCTGGAATAGGTATGTGGCTGGAAGCAAAGGACAAGCCTGTCATGTGGATATTTTTGTGCAGCTGTCAGTGTTGCACGGATCTCGGTTGGATGGTGAGCGTAGTCATCAATGATTGTGACGCCGTTTACCTTGCCCTTGTACTGGAAACGTCTGTCAGCACCGCCAAATTTGTCGAGGCCTGTGAGGATAGACTCCTCATCAAGACCGAGTGTGGTGGATAAAGCTATGGCTGCGAGCGCATTGCTTACATTGTGAGCGCCCGGAACAGAGAGTTTTACGTCGAAAAGTGGACTACCCTGTCTCATAGCTGTAAAAGATGCACAAGCTTTATCATCATAGGTTATATTTTCCGGATAGAAATCATATTTTGAATCAAAGCCATAGGTGATAATCTTCTGAGGAAGACCTGCGACAATCTCTTCATAGCGGTCAATCTCACCGTTGATGATGGTAGCACCGCCTGCGAGAGTGTTTGATGCATACTCGCGGAAGGAATGCCTGATGTCGTTGATATCCTTGAAGAAATCAAGATGCTCAGCCTCAATATTTAAAATAATACTGTAGCGTGGTCTGAAATTCAAAAAGCTGTTTGTGTACTCACACGCCTCAGAGATGAAGTACTCTGAATCGCCCACACGCAGATTGCCGTGGATAGATGACAAAATACCTCCTACGGAAATGGTAGGATCTGTCTGAGCGGCGAGAAGAATCTCACTGATCATGGATGTGGTGGTAGTCTTGCCGTGTGTGCCGGCTACAGCGATAGAATAATCGTAATTGTCCATAATCTGTCCGAGAAGCTCGGCTCTGGTAAGCATTGGAATACCGGCTGCTTTTGCTGCGGCAAACTCAGGATTGCTTTCGTGGATAGCAGCAGTGTAAACCACCAGGTCGATATCGGAGGTGATATTGTCTGCGCTCTGACCATATATGACTTTTATGCCCTTGGCAGCAAGAGTTTTTGTGAGGTCGGATTCCTTTGAATCGGAGCCGGAAATGGTAAAGCCCTCCTCATGCAGAATCTCTGCGAGACCGCTCATGCTGATACCGCCGATGCCTATGAAATGGATGTGTATTGGTTTGCTGAAATCTATTTTATACATTTATTTTACCTGCCTGATTTATTATAATTTATATTGTAACTATTAAGAACTGCTGAGAACAAAAAGCCGATGCGTCATGATTGCATGTAAGCGACTGATTTTCTTGTTCTGAATAGTTACTTTATATTAATTATACAACTAAATACAGTATTTGCAAAGGAAAAATAAGGTGAAAGCAGGCATGACTTTCAAATGATAAGAACCATTGCAGGTTAAACAGATATACGATAAATGACACTTGTGCAAAATGTCAAAAAAAAAGAAAAATATTATTTGATTTTGTGAAAAATGTTGAAGTGATAATGCGGCTGTGGTATAATTTTTTTTATAAAAATAATTCATCCGGACCATATGAATTTGATGGGTTTAAAGTATATGGCAGTAACTGCAATTTATGCAGCGGCAACTATAATTTATATGGAAACAATTGTGATTTATTATAGAAGCATTACAGATACGGTTATTACAGAAACTAGTGGTGGGTACCGGATGGGCACAACAAAAATTAGGACAGACGAGGAGTGATAACGTGATTAAGAAAGAAATGATAGCCATGCTTTTAGCAGGCGGTCAAGGCAGCAGACTTGGTGTTCTGACAGCGGACGTAGCAAAACCGGCAGTTTCGTTTGGTGGAAAGTACAGAATCATAGATTTTCCGCTTAGCAACTGCATCAATTCAGGCATTGATACAGTTGGGGTACTTACACAGTATCAGCCACTCAGACTTAACAGCCACATAGGAATAGGTATTCCGTGGGACCTCGACAGGAATAACGGAGGAGTGGCAATACTGCCTCCTTATGAGAAGAGCGGCAACAGCGAGTGGTACACAGGTACAGCCAATGCAATCTACCAGAATATGAGGTATATAGACAGTTACAACCCGGACTATGTGTTGATACTGTCAGGAGACCATATTTACAAGATGGACTATGAGGTGATGCTTGATTTTCACAAGGAAAACAATGCAGATGTGACCATAGCAACAATGCCGGTGCCTATCGAGGAGGCCAGCCGATTTGGTATCGTCATAGCCGATGATGATAAGCGCATCAATGCATTTGAGGAAAAGCCGGTTCATCCGCGTAGCAATCTCGCATCAATGGGCATTTACATATTCTCATGGCCGGTGCTAAAGGAAGCCTTACTTGCACTAAAGAATCAGGAAAACTGTGATTTTGGCAAGCATGTCATACCATACTGCTTTGAAAACGACAGACGTATGTTTGCATACGAGTTCAACGGATACTGGAAGGACGTAGGTACACTGGGCTCATACTGGGAGGCCAATATGGAGCTTGTGGACATCATTCCGGAGTTCAACCTGTACGAGGAGTATTGGAAGATTTACACAAAGAACGATGCAATCGAGCCACTTTATATAGCCAAAGGGGGTCATGTGGAGCGAAGCATCATGGGTGAGGGCTGTGAATGCTATGGTCATGTGGAACATTCTGTTATAGGTGCCAACGTCAAGATTGGAAGAGGCGCAGTAATACGTGATTCCATCATCATGCGTGACACGGAGATAGGCTCCAATGTCACGATAGACAAGTCCATCATTGCCGAAAATTGCAAGGTGGGCGACAATGTGACACTTGGCTTCGGACAGGAGAAGCCGAACGTATTAAATGAGAGCATATACTCATTTGGGCTTGTCACTATAGGAGAAGATTCTGTGATACCGGACGGGGTAAAGATAGGCAAAAATACAGCAATCTCCGGTGTTACATACGAAGAGGATTACAAAGATGGTGTGCTTGAGGGCGGAGAAGTTATTATCAAGGCAGGTGACGGAAAATGAAGGCAATAGGAATAATTTTGGCCGGCGGCAACAATAATAGGATGAAGGAACTGACAGCAAAACGAGCAGTACCGGCCCTGCCGGTAGCAGGCAGCTTCAGGGCTATAGATTTTTCACTCAGCAGCATGTCAAACTCACATATACAGACAGTTGCGATATTGACACAATATAATGCACGCTCACTGAATGAGCATTTAAGCTCATCAAAATGGTGGAATTTTGGCAGAAAGCAGGGAGGATTATTCCTCTTTACACCTACAGTCACAGCGGACAACAGTGACTGGTACAGGGGTACGGCAGATGCGATGTATCAGAATATTGATTTTCTCAAGAGACGCCATGAGCCATATGTCATCATCAGCAGCGGTGACTGTGTATACAAGCTGGATTTCAACAGAGTGCTTGATTTTCACATCGAGAAAAAATCAGACATTACAGTGGTATGCAAGGACATGATGTACAACGACGATGTCAGCCGTTTTGGTGTGGTACGCATGGATGAGGAGTCAAGAATCACAGAGTTTGATGAAAAGCCAATCGAGGCTTCATCCAATACCATTTCCACAGGTATCTATGTCATCAGAAGACGACAGCTCATAGAGCTTTTGGAGGCAGCAGCTGAGGAAAACAGATTCGATTTCGTAAATGATATCCTCGTGCGCTACAAAAATGTAAAGAAAATATATGGCTACAAGATAAATTCGTATTGGAACAATATCGCCGATATTGATGCATACTTCAAGACCAATATGGATTTCTTAAGACCTGACGTCAGAAGCTATTTCTTCAGGGAGGAGCCGACAATCTGTTCAAAGGTGGACGACCTGCCACCGGCCAAGTTTAATCCGGGATCAGACATTTCAAACAGCCTCGTATCAAGTGGCTGTATCATAAACGGCAGAGTGGAGGATTCGGTGCTTTTCAAGCAGGTATTTGTGGGCAAAAACACCACAGTGAAGAACTGCGTGATACTCAATGATGTCTACATAGACGACAATGTGCACCTTGAGAATTGCATCGTAGAGAGTCGCGGAACCATCAGTCCAAACACATACTACTGTGGTGAGGATGGAGTCAGAATAGTAAAAGAAAAAAATGTAAGATATGTAATTTAAAAACAGACAAGGGGGACAAAAATATGCAGATTACAGACATCAGAATTCGTAAGGTAGAAAAGGAAGGCAAGATGAAGGCGGTTGTGTCAATTACAATCGATGATGAATTCGTGGTACATGACATCAAGGTAATCGAAGGAGAAAAGGAACTTTTCATCGCCATGCCAAGCCGTAAGGCAAACGATGGCGAGTACAGGGATATAGCCCATCCGATTAACTCTGCCACACGCGAGAAGATCCAGAATATGATTCTTGAAAAGTATAAGACAGAGATTGAGAATGCATAAAATCAAACAGGGATTCGAGTTGCGAGGGCAGACTATGGGACTCGTAACATGCTAAGCTATAGCCATCATAAGAAAGAGATAAAAAAGCTTTCTTATGATGGCTTATTTTTATATTTTTGGAAGCAGGAGGTATGGGATGATCATAAAAAGAATGGTATACAGGAGGGAGACTATTCTGCAAAAAGAGGTGTCGAGAAGGCAGTAAAATACCTGAGCTGGTATAATAATCCAAATATATTTCACACAAACCGGTCTATCCGTGGTACAATAAGCCACAGACAGACCGGCTTTTTAGAATGTGCGTGGGATGTTTTGAATAGTTACGAGTATAGCTACAATAAAAGAGGATAGACAAACAGATATGTACAAGACGAAAATAGATAATCTGGATTTAAAACAGATTGCTGACAGTGGTCAGTGCTTCAGATGGAAGAACACAGGAGAAAACGAATACACGGTAGTGGCATTTGACAGGGCACTTCGGATTAAACAGGACGGGAATGAGTTTGAGCTGGACTGTGATGAGGCTGACTGGAACAATATATGGAAAAGTTATCTGGATATGGATACGGATTATGCGGGGATTGCAAAGCTTATAGCAGACGGAGATGATGCGCATCTGAAGGAGGCGTATGCATATGGCAGTGGTGTGCGCATTTTAAGGCAGGATTTGTGGGAGATGATTGTTACATTTATGATTTCCCAGAATAATAACATAAAGCGAATCACAAACAGTGTGGATTTACTTTGCAGGCGGTGCGGACATAAAATAGACGGCAGTGCAGAGGGGGAAGAACTGTATACATTTCCCAAGCCTCTTGAGGTGCCTGATGAGGTGTTTGATGACAGGAGCATGGGCTTTGGCTATAGGGCACCGTATCTGAAGGAAATATATGAGTATGGCGCTAATAATCCTGACTGGCTTGATAATCTGCGCAAAATGAGCTATGATGAGGCGATGGAAAGCCTGCTTTCTCGCAAAGGAATTGGCAAAAAGGTGGCGAACTGCATATGTCTTTTCGGTTTGCATCATGTGGATGCGTTTCCGATAGATACGCATGTAAAGCAGCTTTTGGACAAATATTATAGTGACGGCTTTGATTTTGAGCGCTACAAGGGTGTGGCGGGAATTATCCAGCAGTATTTGTTTTATTTTGAATTGTAAATGATATGAGAAAGAGAAAGGATAAACGATGTACGTTATAGTAGGACTTGGAAATCCTGACAAAAAATATGAGCACACAAGACACAATATCGGATTTGATGTGATAGATGCGCTTGCGGATAAATATAATATAAGTGTGACAGACAAAAAGCACAAGGCGCTCTGTGGAAGCGGATTGATTGAGGGCATGAAGGTGCTGCTTGTGAAGCCGCAGACATACATGAACCTAAGCGGTGAGTCTGTTGCTGAGGTAATGAATTTTTATAAGCTTGATCCGGATGAGGAAATGATTGTTATTTTTGATGATATTTCGCTCGAACCGGGGCGTATCCGTATCCGCAAAAAGGGCAGCGCCGGCGGTCACAACGGGATTAAGAGCATCATTGCAATGACCGGCACACAGGGCTTCAGCCGTATCAAGGTCGGTGTTGGAGAGAAGCCGCAGGGCTGGGATCTGGCTGACCATGTGCTCGGGCGTTTCAGTTCTGAGGACAGGGCAAAGGTGGAGGAAGCTATCGGTCATGCGATGGATGCAGCAGTTCTTATGATGCAGGGCGAGACGGATAAGGCTATGAACACATATAACTAGCTGGAAATCGACAAGGTGATTTTGAACAGACAGAAATGGAGAATTGAAAGTGAAAGCATTTACAGAGCCACTCCTTTCCCTTGCGGGCTTTGAGGAGATGACAAAAACGGCAGAAAAATCGTCCGGACTGATATCTGTCACGGGATGCATAGATGCGCAAAAATCACAGATGATATATGCCTTTGGAGGTCACAGGAAAAACAAGCTTATTGTAACCTTTGGAGAGCAGAAGGCGAAGGAACTGTACGATGAGTACAGTTTTTTTGACAAAGAGGTGGTGTATTATCCATCAAAGGATGTGCTTTTTTACCAGTCGGATATCAGGGGCAATCTCCTGACAGCGGAGCGTATCAGGGCTTTGAAGGCTATCCACGAGCAGGAGAGAGTGACACTTGTGACCACCTTTGATGCGCTGATGAATACAATGGCGCCGATAGAAAAGATGTGGGAAAATGTGCTTACACTTGAGCAGGGACAGCTTTTGGATTTGAAGGAAATACAGGCTGCTCTTATCCGGATGGGCTATGAAAAAGAGTATCAGGTCCAGACGATGGGACAGTTTTCTGTCAGGGGTGGTATTCTTGATGTTTTTCCGCTGACGGAGGAGAATCCTATCCGAATCGAGCTGTGGGGAGACGAGATAGACACCATCAGATATTTTGACTGCGAGAGCCAGAAATCCATTGAAAATATTGACCGGGTGAGCATATATCCGGCGGCAGAGCTTGTACTTAGTGATGAGGAAAAGGCCGGGGGAATTGAAAAGCTTAAGGCAGAGGCAAAGCGGGTGTCTGACAAGCTTAGAAAGCAGATGAAGACAGAGGAAGCCCACAGAGTGAGTGTGATGGCAGACGAGCTTACCGAGGAGTGGGGAGAGCTGTCCATGTATGCAGGCATGGATGCTTTTTTGTCGTACTTTTTTGACGAGAGAGTTGGGCTTTTGGATTATTTTAAGCCATCGGACAGCCTTATTTTCTTCGATGAGCTGACCAGATGTACAGAGCAGGGAAAGCTTACAGAGACTGAGTTTTCAGAGAGCATGAAGCAGAGACTTGCGATGGGATATATACTTCCGGGGCAGATGAACGGTCTTTTTACAGAGAAGGAGATTGTGGCAAAGCTCGAGAAGTATTCGTGTATCGCACTCGCTGCGCTTGATAATAAAGCAAACGGACTGCACCAGCTGGGAAGCTATGGTATTCACTGTCAGAGCGTCAGCCCATACAATAACAGCTTTGAGCTTTTGATAAAGGACTTAAAGCGCTATAAGAAAAACGGCTACAGAGTCATTCTTTTATCCGGTTCAAGGACGAGGGCAAAGCGGCTTTCAGAGGATATCACAGATCAGGGAATCACATGCTTTTACACTGAAAACTACGACCATGAGCTTTTTGAGGGGCAGATTATGGTCTGCTACGGCAAGGTGAGAAGAGGTTTTGAGTATCCTATCCTAAAGTTTGCCGTGATTACGGAGTCAGATATTTTTGGGGCGCAGCAAAAGAAAAAGAAGCGTCACCGCACCTATGAGGGTGAAAAAATACAGAGCTTTACCGATCTGTCGGTTGGGGATTATGTAGTGCATGAAAACCACGGACTAGGTATTTACCGCGGCATTGAAAAGCTTGAGGTGGACAAAAAGGTAAAGGACTACATCAAGATAGAGTATCAGGGTGGCTCCAATCTCTATATCCTCGCTACCCAGCTTGATATGATACAAAAATATGCCGGAAAGGATGCCAGAAAACCAAAGCTCAACAAGCTTGGCGGTCAGGAATGGACCAGGACTAAGAATCGTGTCAGAGGTGCGGTAAAGCAGATTGCAGGAGACCTGGTGAAGCTGTATGCCCAGCGTGAGCAGCAAAACGGATATGCCTTCGGCGAGGATACGGTATGGCAGAGAGAGTTTGAGGAGCTTTTCCCTTTTGATGAGACTGAGGATCAGATTCTTGCAATTGAAGCCACAAAGACTGATATGCAGAGCCATAAAATAATGGACAGACTGATTTGCGGTGACGTGGGCTACGGCAAGACGGAGGTTGCAATCCGTGCGGCCTTTAAGGCAGTGCAGGACAGCAAGCAGGTAGCGTATCTTGCCCCGACAACCATTCTGGCACAGCAGATTTACGATACGTTTTCGCAGAGGATGAAGGATTTTCCGGTGAATGTGGATTTGATGTGCCGTTTCAGAAGTCCGGCGGAGCAGAAAAAGACGATAGAGAAGCTTAAAAAGGGTGAGGTCGATATCATTATCGGAACACACCGCATACTCTCAAAGGATGTGCAGTTTAAGGATCTGGGGCTTTTGGTAATCGATGAGGAGCAGCGCTTCGGAGTGGCTCACAAGGAGAAAATTAAGCAGATGAAGGTCAATGTGGATGTGCTCACACTGACTGCTACACCGATTCCGAGGACACTCCACATGAGCTTAATCGGCATAAGGGATATGAGCGTGCTTGAGGAGCCGCCGATGGACCGTGTACCGATTCAGACATATGTCATGGAGTACAATGATGAGCTTGTCAGAGAGGCAATTAACAGGGAGCTTGCCAGAAACGGACAGGTGTACTACGTATACAATAAAGTGCGCGACATAGCAGAAATAACGGCAAAGCTGCAGGAGCTGGTGCCGGATGCGACTGTTGCATTTGCACACGGACAGATGAAGGAGACGGAGCTTGAGCGCATCATGTACCGTTTCATAAATGGTGAAATAGATGTGCTTGTATCCACGACCATTATTGAGACCGGACTTGACATCTCAAACGTCAATACAATGATTATACACGATGCGGACAACATGGGACTTTCACAGCTTTATCAGCTCCGCGGACGAGTCGGCAGATCTAACCGTACTGCGTATGCATTCCTCATGTACAGGCGCAACAAGATGTTAAAAGAGGTGGCAGAAAAGCGTCTTGCAGCGATAAAGGAGTACTCAGACCTTGGCAGCGGCTTTAAGATTGCCATGAGAGACCTTGAAATCCGCGGTGCGGGCAATCTGCTCGGTGCGGAGCAGAGCGGACACATGGAGGCAGTGGGCTACGATTTGTACTGCAAGATGTTGAGCGAGGCTGTAAAAGAGGCAAAGGGCATCGAGGATATCAGTGATAAATTTGATACGATCGTGGATATTGTTACCGATGCTTATATTCCGGCAGGTTATATTGCAAACGAATTCCAGAAGCTGGATATATACAAGCGTATTGCAGGCATAGAGACAGAGGAAGAGAAGGACGAGATGCTCGAGGAGCTCATAGACAGGTTTGGCGAACCACCAAAATCAGTGCTCAGCCTGCTTCGCGTGGCAAGGCTTAAGGCGTTGGCTCATGCCGTATATATCACTGAGATAAAGCAGACCGGCTCATTGATAAAGCTTACCATGTTTGAACGGGCAAGGATAAATCCGGAGAAGATACCGGAGCTTATTGCCCAGTATAAATCCTCACTCAAATTCAATATGGCAGAAAACCCATATTTCACATTTGATTTAAAAAATGGCAGCGTGGCGAAGAAGCGGGATGTGCTTGATGTGGTGGAGGAACTGATTTCGCAAATGCGTAAGGAACTGATTACAGCTGAATAGTTACCCGAATTTTGGAATCATGTAGCATATAGCATAGGAAACACCACATGCTTTACGCGAAATTGACGATAATTTACAAAGTTTAGAAAATGCTTGCCAGCAGGCCCGAAAAGCTCTATAATATACGAGCGATACTATACCAATTTTAAAGAGGATAGATACAATGAAAGCGAAAAAAGTAATAGCCATGTTATTAGCTGCAACACTCTCAGTTACAGCTTTTACAGGATGTGCAATAAATAAGACCGCAACAGTTGCGACATTAGATAAAGAGGATATCAAGCTTGGGCTTGTTAATTTTATGATAAGGTACCAGGAGGCCGGTTATGATGACATGTATATACAGTACATGGGCGAGGGCTACTGGGACAAGACAGTATCAGGCAATAATACTGTGCTTGAAACATGGAAGAAAAATGCTATCGAGGAGGCTCATGAGCTTTACACATTAAAGGCGCATCAGTCAGATTACGATGTAGAGGTTTCTGATGATGAGAAAAAGGAAATCAAAAAGGCCGCAGAGAAGTTTATGAAGGCAAATTCCGATGATGTGATAGATGAGATGAGTGCTACAGAGGAGATTGTCGAGGAATATTTAGAGCTTCGCCTCATAAAGAGTAAGATGTATGCTGCAATCATCAAAAATGCTGATTCAAGCGTGACGGATGAGGAAGCCAATATGGCTGCATACACCATTGTGAAGCTTGATTACAAGGGTGCATATGACTCTAATTACCAGTATCAGACATATACAGATGAGCAGTCAGCACAGATAAAGGCACAGGCAGATGCAGTGGTAGAGGCGCTTGCAGGCGGATCATCCTTAGAGGATGCAGCCAAGGCAGCAGGCACTACAGCCACAACAGGCACATACGCCACATACGTTGATCCGGATGCGGAGAAGACAGATGATTCAGATAAGAAATCAGATGACACAGAGTCTAAAGAGAGCTCAGAGTCATCGGACAGCAAGACAAAGGACAGTGTATACACTACAAACAATCTTGATCAGAGCGTTGTAGATGCACTCAATTCCTTCGAGGAGGGACAGACCTCAGACCTCATCACTACAGACAGTACTTACTATATCGTAAGGCTTGACAAAAAGACTGATGAGGAAGCAACAGAGTCAAACAGAAAAACCGTAAAGGGCAATAAAGAGGACAAATATTACAATGGCATCCTTTCAGGATGGCAGGACGATGAAAAATGGTCTGTAAAGCAGAAGCAGCTTGACAAGATCAAGATTCACAATTATTTTACTACTACCAAGAAGGACAAAAAGGCAGCAGACACAAGCGCTACAGAGAGCACACAGCAGTCAGAAAGCACCAATAGTACAGATACAGAGAATACTGAGGCAGTAGATGGAACAGAAAACTAATATCGTACTTATAGGCATGCCGGGAGTTGGAAAGAGTACCATAGGCGTAATACTTGCAAAGGTGCTGGGATACAGTTTCCTGGATGCGGATTTACTGATACAGGAGCAGGAGGGAAAGCTTCTGCGTGAGATAATTGAGGAAAAGGGCACGGACGGTTTTATAGAGGTAGAGAACCGTGTCAATGCCTCTATCAGGGCTGATAGGGCCATTATAGCTACAGGCGGTTCGGTGGTATACGGAAAAGAGGCCATGGAGCATCTTAAGGAGATAGGCAGAGTTGTGTATCTCAAGGTTTCTTATGCTATTTTGGAAAAACGACTTGCAGATATAAAGGGTAGAGGTGTAGTATTAAAGAAAGGGCAGACTTTAGAGACCCTTTTTGAAGAGCGCTCAAAATTGTATGAGCAGTATGCAGACATCGAGGTTTCCGAGGAGGGGCTTGATGTGGAGCAGACAGTAGAGAAGCTGGTGGAGGCACTTGAATTATAGTGCTTATTTATCGTGATATGATTAGATAATAGTAGCTGCTGCGTCATTTATTAAAAGCAGCACCAGCACAAATGGCGGCTTAAATACGTCGTCATAAATGAAATTTGTAGTTGGATGTATAACAATAGTGTAAATTGAGAATAGTATATTAGGAGGAAGTATACTCCTGAATTCATAGAGGTGGAATATGGAACAGTACGTAATCAAAGGTGGAAATCCTTTATACGGTGAAGTTGAAATTGGTGGAGCTAAAAATGCTGCACTTGCTATTTTGGCCGCTGCCATAATGACAGACGAGACTGTAACAATAGATAATTTGCCAAATGTAAGGGATATCAATGTCTTACTTCAGGCAATCGAAGAAATCGGCGCACATGTGGAGCGCGTGGATATACACAAGGTAAAGATAAACGGTTCATTTATCAGGGGCGTAAATGTCGATAATGAATTCATCAGACGAATCAGGGCATCATATTATTTGATTGGTGCATTACTTGGAAAATACAAGCATGCAGAGGTTGCGCTTCCGGGAGGCTGTGATATCGGAAGCAGGCCGATTGACCTTCATATGAAGGGCTTCCGCTCCATGGGAGCAGACATAGACATAGCTCATGGCCTTGTCATCGCCAGGGCAAAGGAGCTTAAGGGCACACACATATATATGGATAAGGTTTCTGTAGGTGCCACAATCAATATTATGATGGCTGCAGCCATGGCAGATGGCAAGACTGTTATCGAGAATGCGGCTAAGGAGCCTCATGTCGTTGACGTGGCAAACTTCTTAAACAGCATGGGAGCAAATATCAGGGGCGCAGGAACCGATGTCATCAGAATTGTAGGTGTGGAGAAATTACATGCGACAGAGTATTCTGTCATTCCGGATCAGATTGAGGCTGGTACATTCATGTTTGCAGTTGCGGCAACAGGAGGCAACGTGCTGGTAAAGGATGTCATTCCAAAGCATCTTGAGGCCACCACAGCAAAGCTGTTGGAGGTAGGCTGCCAGGTAGAGGAGTTTGATGACTCAGTCAGAGTAATATCAGACGGACATTTAAAGCATACACAGGTCACCACACTTCCATATCCGGGCTTCCCGACAGATATGCAGCCACAGATGGCAGTGCTTTTGGGTATCGCTGAGGGCACCAGTACAGTGACAGAGAGCATATTTGAGAATCGTTTCAAGTATGTTGACGAGCTCACCAGAATGGGAGCTGATATAAAGGTAGAGAGCAATATAGCAATCATCAGCGGCGTGAAAAGATACACAGGTGCCAGAGTGAATGCACCTGACCTAAGAGCAGGAGCTGCACTGGTTATAGCAGGTCTTGCAGCAGATGGCATCACAGTGGTTGATGATATCTACTATATCCAGAGAGGCTATGAGGCACTCGAGGAGAAGCTTACAAAGATTGGTGCAAAAATTGCCAGGGTAGAGGATGAGAAGGAGCTTCAGAAGTTCATACTCAAGGTATCGTAATAGATATATACGTAAAGCATGAAATGTAAACACAATATAAATGCAATATATAAAATAAGAACCGGCAGCATCTTACTGTAGATGCACGGTTCTTATTTTTGGTTATTTTATAATTTTTTTGAGTAACTACTCCGTAATCCTTTTGATTATAAAAATGAATAGGGTATCGAAAATGGATTATTGATAAATCTGTATCGAAAATGATACTTGACATATATATCATGTGGTAGTAACATAGCTGACAGAGATTTGAAAAATTCTATATTGTAACTTCTCTTATTCAGAGTGATGGAGATACAAAGGATCTATGAAATCACGGCAACCCCGTTAGAAAACAGGAAGGTGCCAACCTGAGCGAGTAATCGAACAATAAGAGGATTTTTATTATCTTAATTTTAATCCACTTATTTGCAGTAAGTGGTTTTTTTATTGGAAAATTGGTGACATAACAGGAAAGGAGTAACCGAAAACTAATGGAGAAATTATTATTTACATCAGAATCAGTAACTGAGGGACATCCTGATAAGCTCTGTGATGCAGTATCAGATGCCATCCTTGATGCATGTATGGAACAGGATCCGATGAGCCGTGTCGCATGTGAGACAGCAAGCTGTACAGGCTTCATCCTTGTAACAGGAGAGATTACCACAAAGGCACAGCTTGATATCCCTGCAATTGTCAGAAAAACAGCACTTGAGATTGGATATGATGACGGAAAGAAGGGACTCGACGGAAACTCATGTGCAGTAATGGTTTCAATCGATAAGCAGTCTGCTGATATCGCCATGGGAGTTGACAAGGCACTCGAGGCAAAAGAGGGCGACCTTACAGACGACCTTGACACCGGAGCCGGAGATCAGGGAATGATGTTTGGATATGCTACAAATGAGACTGAGGAGTATATGCCATACCCAATCGCACTCGCTCACAAGCTTGCATTCCAGCTCACAAAGGTAAGAAAGGACGGCACACTTACATATCTTCGTCCGGACGGAAAGACACAGGTTTCAGTAGAGTATGATGAGGCAGGAAAGCCGGTAAGACTTGAGGCAGTTGTACTTTCAACACAGCACGACGAGGATGTTACCCAGGAGCAGATCCATGAGGACATCAAGAAATATGTATTTGACCCAATCCTTCCAAAGGATATGATTGATGCTGAGACAAAGTTCTTCATCAATCCTACAGGACGTTTCGTAATAGGTGGACCACACGGAGATGCAGGTCTCACCGGTCGTAAGATTATCGTAGACACCTACGGTGGATATGCACGTCACGGCGGCGGAGCTTTCTCAGGAAAGGACTGTACAAAGGTAGACCGTTCAGCAGCCTATGCAGCACGTTACGTAGCAAAGAACCTTGTAGCAGCAGGATTTGCTGACAGGTGTGAGATTCAGCTTTCATATGCTATCGGTGTTGCACAGCCAACATCTATCATGGTTGATACATTCGGCACAGGAAAGCTTGCAGATGACAGAATCGTTGAAATCGTAAGGGAAAATTTCGACCTTCGTCCGGCCGGAATCATCAAGATGCTTGATCTCAGAAGACCTATCTACCGCCAGACAGCAGCATACGGACACTTCGGACGTACAGATATCAAGCTGCCTTGGGAGGCACTTGATAAGGTTAATGACCTCAAGAAGTATCTCTAAACAAAGTCCTATATTATATTAGAAAGAATTTAGAGAAAATTTAGACAGAAGTTATCGGATATATGATATAATTAAGTCATGGGACTGACATTGAGTCGGTTTCCATGGCTTTTTTATATATGGTTTAGTTGTAAGAGATTAATCAAATGATGATTATAATGATTTATAATAACCTGAGATTATTAGGTAACATATCGAAGGTATAGGTGATACGCGAATAATAAAATTTTAAATGTAACTATAAACATATCTATAGGCAGACGATAACGAATAAATTTTCAGGAGGAACGGATATGAGCAGAATTTTGATAGTAGAGGACGAGGTTGCAATTGCTGATCTTGAGAAGGATTACCTGGAGCTGAGCGGCTTTGAGGTAGAGGTGGAGAATGATGGCACAAGCGGTCTCGCAAGGGCTTTGGCGGAGGATTTTGATTTGTTTATTTTGGATCTTATGCTGCCGGGCATTGATGGCTTTGAGATTTGTAAGCGGATTCGTGAGAAAAAGAATACACCGATACTCATGGTTTCAGCCAAGAAGGATGATATCGACAAGATAAGAGGACTCGGACTCGGTGCAGATGATTATGTCACAAAGCCGTTTTCACCATCAGAGCTTGTTGCCAGGGTAAAGGCTCATCTGGCCAGATATGAGCGCCTGATCGGAAGCGCTACACATGAAAATGATATCGTTGAGATTCGTGGCATCAAGATTGACAAAACAGCCCGCCGTGTTTGGGTAAACGGAGAGGAAAAGCAGTTTACCACAAAGGAATTTGACCTGCTCACATTCCTTGCTGAGAATCCAAACCATGTATTTACCAAGGAGGAGCTCTTCAAGGAAATCTGGAATATGGATTCGGTCGGAGATATCGCGACAGTCACTGTACATATCAAGAAGATTCGTGAGAAAATCGAGATGAACACTGCAAAGCCACAGTATATTGAGACTATTTGGGGTGTTGGATACCGTTTTAAGCTGTAGTGATTTTTAAAAAATATAGTAGATATTGTAGTATTAATAGGACATATCAAATTCAAAAGGATATGTCCTTGTTGTATATATAAATTGGCTTATTAATTTATTCAAATGGAGAATACTATGAAGATAAAAACAAAACTTGCTATATCATTCTGCATAATTATTTTTGTGCCTGTTGTGCTCACCAGTATAGTGCTTGTGGGTTTCAATAAGATTCAGCTAAAGGCCATAAACAAGACATATGGCATGGAGGATGCGGGCATGCTCGCGCTTACTGACACGGTGCAGTTTATGAACAAGGTGACAGGGCGCACATATGATGAGCTCGAGAAGACATCGCTCATAGAACCATCCAAGCTTCTTGATAGTGATTATCTGACTAAGATAAATAAGAAGCTGGAGAAGAAGTATTCATATCTCATAGTGAAAAGTGAAGGAGAGCTCGTTTTCAATGGTGGAATTGACAATGATGATATTTTGAGAAAGCTTCCGCGAATATCCAATAAGCAGAGCAGCTCTGATGTGAGCAGCTATATGGACAGTGATGACAAGGTGCTCATAAAGCAGCTTAATTTTTGTGACAGTGATGGTGACGAGGCGAGTCTTTACATAGTGACATCAACCGCGTGCGTGATCCCTGAGGTCAGGACTGTTTTGATAGAGGGAGCATTTGCGCTTGTATTTATACTTCTTACTACGGCTGCCATGCTTATAGTGTGGATATACAGGAGTATCATCACACCGATAGAGAGGCTGCGTATTGCCGCTGAAAATATCAAGGATGGCAATCTGGACTTTGAGCTTGAGACGAGTCCGAGCGACGGAGAGATTGGCGAGCTGTGTACTGCGTTTGAGCAGATGCGCGCGCGCCTCAAGAAAAATGCCGAGGAAAAGGTGACGAATGAGTCTGAAAACAGAGTGTTAATCAGCAATATCGCACATGATTTAAAGACTCCTATTACTGCGGTAAAGGGCTACGCCGAGGGCATACTTGACGGAGTGGCAAACACCCCTGAAAAGGTCGATAAATACGTCAGGACCATTTACAATAAGGCAAACGATATGGATAAGCTCATTAATGAGCTGACACTTTACTCGAAGATTGATACGAACAGGATTCCATACAATTTTGCGAAGATAAATGTCACAGATTATTTTAACGACTGTGTTGAGGAAATAGGACTCGATCTTGAGGCAAAAAATATCAGGCTTTCATATGAGAATCATGTGGATAGCAACGTGCTTATCATTGCTGATCCGGAGCAGCTTCGCCGTGTGATTAATAATATAGTCGGCAATTCGGTGAAGTATATGAACAAGACACAAAGCTATATAGATATCAGGATAAATGATGTTGGTGACTTCATACAGGTTGAAATCGAGGACAATGGACGAGGAATCGACCAGAGAGATATGCCATATATTTTTGACAGATTTTACAGAGCGGATGCGTCGAGAAATTCGGCTACCGGAGGCAGCGGCATAGGACTTTCCATCGTAAAGAAGATTATAGAGGATCACGGCGGCAAGATATGGGCTACCAGCAAAGAGGGTGATGGAACTACAATGTTTTTCGTAATCAGGAAATATCAGGAAACACAGGATATGAACCGGCAGTAAACAAATAAACAGGATATTGACATAAAAAGTAAAACTATAATAAAAAATTAAATTAAGAGCTCCCGAGTGACAGCACAAACAGTGTTGTCAGCCGGGAGCTTTAATTACGAAGTTTTCATTGTGCAGACCGAGGTCATAGTAGCCCCATGGCCATTATGATACAAAAATCTGAATCCTAAAATAAGTTAAGGAAAAAACACATAAAATATTTGAAAAATAAAGTCTGACGTAGTAGAATAGTAGCATTGCACGAAAGGACCATAGAGAAATCGAAAGGGGGACAAACATGCATAAATTCAGACAAAAATATATAGGAGACAAAGCATTTTATAAGCGCTATCTCATGCTGGCCATACCAATGATAATCCAGAATGCAATCACAAATCTGGTAAGCTTTCTGGACAACATTATGGTAGGACAGCTTGGGACAGAGCAGATGTCAGGAGTAGCAATCGTAAACCAGCTCATATTTGTGTACAATCTGGCTGTATTTGGGGCGGTGTCAGCGGCAAGTATATTCGGAGCACAGTATTTTGGCAAGGGAAATCATAAGGGGCATATGTATTCCTTCAGATTCAAGCTGTATGCAGCGCTGCTTGTTACAGCAATAGCGATGACACTGTTTATCACGAACGGAACAGGTTTCATATCACTTTATCTGACAGATACGGCAGGAAACGGTGCCACGGAGGTAGCACTGGCATATGGAAAGGAATATCTGGAAATTGTTATGATAGGTCTCATACCGTTTGCGGTGACACAGGCCTATGCGACAAACATAAAGGAAACAGGACAGACTTTTGTACCGATGATTGCAAGCTTTGCAGCAGTTGGAAGCAATGCGGTGCTTGATTTTCTGCTTATCTTTGGAATAGGACCGATACCAAAGCTGGGTGTGGCGGGAGCAGCTATTGCCACGGTGATGTCGCGATATATTGAGACAATAATAGTTGTGCTGTGGGCGCATAAAAACAGGGATAAGAACAGATATCTCGAGGGCGCTTACAGAGGAATAGGAATGCCGTTTGGTGAGTTTAAGACTATATTCATCAAGGGACTGCCACTCATGCTCAATGAGCTTTTTTGGGCAGCAGGCATGACAACGGTTACACAGTGCTATTCAGTACGAGGACTCTCGGTAATCGCAGGTTTAAACATTGCGACAACGATAACAAACCTTTTCAATATAGTGTTTATACAGCTTGGCGCATGCATCAGCATAGTTGTGGGGCAGTATCTTGGAGCCGGTGAGCTTGAAAAGGCAAAGGATGCGGATAACAAGATGATAGTGTTCAGTGTGTTCTGCTGTTCTGTAATGGCGGCGGTCATGCTTCTGGTAGGCGGACTTTTCCCTCAGATATATAACACAACAGATGAAATCAAGTCGCTCGCAACAAGCTTCATAGCGGTATCAGCGATAATTATGCCGTTTTGTGCATTTACACATTCGTCGTATTTCACACTCCGCTCAGGCGGCAAGACACTGGTCACATTTCTGTTTGACTCCGTATTTACGTGGGTGATAGTGGTTCCGGTGGCATTTGTGCTCGCCAAATACACTGCACTTGGCATAGTAGCGGTGTACTTCCTTGTGCAGGCCACAGAGCTGATAAAGGTAGTCATCGGATACTTCATGGTGAAAAGTGACGTGTGGCTCGTGCAGATGGTATAGGAATGTAAGTCATTATCTTGCGGAAAAGTAAAATAAAAGTTATACTGTAGCAAAAGTCAGCATAACAGTTCTAACCTAGAATGAAACGGAGCATAAAATGAGCGAAGAAAAACAGCACAAGCGCCGCGTGCATTATAGCGGAAAATATCCCAAAAAATTTGAGGAAAAATACAAGGAATTAAACCCGGAGAAATACAAGGATACGATTGAGCATGTCATCAGCAAGGGAAATACTCCTGCGGGCATGCACATATCCATAATGGTAAAAGAAATCATAGATTTTCTGGACATAAAGCCGGGGCAGACAGGCTTTGATGCCACACTCGGATACGGTGGCCACACAAGGGCAATGCTTGAAAAGCTTGAAGGACAGGGACATATGTTTGCCACCGATGTTGACCCAATCGAGTCTGAAAAGACAAAAAAGCGTCTCGCGGAAGCAGGCTTTGGAGAGGATATTCTCACCATAAAGCTTCAGAACTTTTGCACAATAGATGAGATTGCAAAGGAAGTAGGAGGCTTTGATTTCATACTTGCAGATCTGGGAGTTTCATCAATGCAGATAGATAATCCTGAGCGTGGATTTTCGTTTAAGGTGGATGGACCGCTGGATCTGCGTCTTAATCCAAATGCCGGTATCAGTGCGGCAGAGCGGCTTGATAATATATCCCGTGAGGAGCTTTCGGGTATGCTCTATGAGAACTCAGATGAGCCGCATTGCGAGGAGCTTGCAAAAGCAATCACAGACGAGATAAGGAAAGGCAACCGCATAGATACGACCACAAAGCTTCGTCACATTATAGAACAGACACTTGATTTTCTGCCTGAAAAGGATAAGAAGGATATCATCAAAAAGACCTGTCAGCGCACATTCCAGGCGCTCCGCATAGACGTAAACCATGAGTTTGAGGTGCTATATGAGTTTATGGAAAAGCTTCCGGGAGCATTAAAGCCCGGCGGAAGAGCTGCCATCCTTACCTTCCATTCAGGAGAGGACAAGCTGGTCAAAAAGGCACTCAAGGCAGGATATAAAGCAGGAATATACAGCGACTATTCCAAGGATGTGATTCGCCCATCAGCACAGGAATGTGCTCAGAACGGACGTGCCAGGTCTACGAAGATGCGCTGGGCGGTTCGTGCGGAATAGAAAAGAATAAAAATAGTTCTAAAACACTATTGCGTTATTGAGAAAAATAGTCTACTATGAACGTGTTATATGACTGACGGATAAGTGGAATAACCACATGAAATATAACAAATAAGAGCCGACCGTCTGGGCGATAAACCCGGACAGTTGGCTCTTTTTGATTATAAAATCAGCCATAGTCGTATAAATAACCATGGAATGTATCTCAAAAGAAACAACATGGATATTGACAAAAATACTACAGTAAGTATATACTAACCACAGTTAAACAAAACTAATCAAACGAAGTAACATTCACGCATTTTAAGGAGGATATTACAATGATAGAAATGAAAGAGTGGGATGGATTTGAAGGACGTCTTTGGAAAGAGGAAATCAACGTCCGTCAGTTTATTCAGGACAACTACACTCCATACGACGGAGATGAGAGCTTTTTAGCTGATCCGACAGATGCTACAAACAAGCTGTGGGATGCGCTTCAGAAATTACAGAAAGAGGAGCGTGCCAAGGGCGGAGTTCTTGACATGGAGACAGAGGTTGTAACAGGAATCACAGCTTACGGCCCTGGATATATAGATGAGTCATTAAAGGACCTCGAGCAGATTGTAGGTCTTCAGACAGATAAGCCGTTAAAGAGAGCATTCATGCCTTACGGTGGAATCAAGATGGCGGTGCAGGCTGCTGAGACATATGGTTACGATGTAAGCGACAAGCTCAAGGAGATTTTTACAAAATATCATAAGACACACAACACAGCAGTATTCGATGCATACACACCTGAGATGATGAAGGTCCGTCATGCAAAGATCCTCACAGGTCTTCCTGACACATACGGCCGTGGACGTATCGTCGGCGATTACCGTCGTGTAGCATTATACGGACTTGATTACCTCATCGAGGAGAAAAAGAAGGATAAGGCAAACTGTGGCTGTGGACAGATGACAGATGATGTTATCCGTTTAAGAGAGGAAATCGCAGAGCAGATTAAATGTCTTGAGGATATGAAGAAGCTTGCAGAGATTTACGGATATGATATCTCAAGACCTGCAACAAACGCAAAAGAGGCAGTTCAGTGGTTATACTTCGGATACCTTGCAGCAATCAAGACACAGAATGGTGCAGCAATGTCAGTAGGACGTGTATCTACATTCCTTGACATTTACATCAAGAGAGATATGGACAAGGGCATCCTCACAGAGCAGGAAGCACAGGAGCTCATCGACCATTTTACAATGAAGCTTCGTATGGTTAAATTTGCACGTATTCCGTCATACAACCAGTTATTCTCAGGTGATCCTGTATGGGCAACACTTGACGTGGCAGGAACAGGTGTGGACGGACGTTCAATGGTTACAAAGACAGACTTCCGTTTCCTCCATACATTAGAGAATATGGGACCTGCACCGGAGCCAAACCTCACAGTATTCTACTCATCAAAGCTTCCTCAGACCTTCAAGGATTATGCAGCCCGCATCTCAATTGAGACAAGCTCAATCCAGTATGAGAACGATGACGCAATGAAGCCTGTATGGGGCGATGATTATGCAATCTGCTGCTGTGTATCTGCAACACAGACAGGTAAAGAGATGCAGTTCTTCGGAGCACGTGCAAACCTTGCAAAATGTCTCCTCTACGCTATCAACGGTGGTGTTGATGAGAAATCAGGCGAGCAGGTAGGACCAAACTACGCACCTATCACAGCAGAGTACCTTGACTATGACGAGGTAATGGCAAAATACGACAAGATGATGGAATGGTTAGTAGATATCTATGTAAATACATTAAACCTTATCCAGTACATGCATGACAAATACTACTATGAGGCAGCGGAGCTTGCACTCATGGACACAGACTTAAAGAGAACATTCGCAACAGGAATCGCAGGATTCTCACACGTAATCGATTCTCTTTCAGCAATCAAATATGCAAAGGTTAAGGTAGTACGTGACGAGAGCGGACTGGCAAAGGATTTCGAAATCGAGGGAGAGTTCCCTAAATACGGAAATGATGATGACCGCGCGGACGAAATCGGTGTATGGCTTCTTAAGACATTCATGGACAAGTTAAAGAAGCATCACACATATCGTGATTCAGAGCCGACAACATCAATCCTTACAATTACATCAAACGTAGTATACGGAAAAGCTACAGGAGCAATGCCTGACGGACGTAAAGCAGGAGAGCCGCTTTCACCGGGAGCAAACCCATCATACGGCGCAGAGCAGAACGGACTTCTCGCATCCTTAAACTCACTCACAAAGCTTCCATATGAGTGGGCACTTGATGGAATCTCAAATACACAGACCATCAATCCTGGAGCACTTGGAAACAACGAGGGAGAGAGAATCGACAACCTTGTAAACGTAATGGACGGATACTTCGATCAGGGTGCACATCACCTCAATGTAAATGTATTCGGTAAAGAGAAGCTCATCGATGCAATGGAGCATCCTGAGAAGGAGGAGTACGCAAACTTCACAATCCGAGTATCAGGATACGCAGTTAAGTTCATCGACCTCACAAGAGAGCAGCAGCTCGATGTAATCTCACGTACATGCCACGAGAGAATGTAATATGATCTAAGGTGTCACAGAGTGTACTACGATTCTGCTTGCAATTCGTAGATCATATTAGGATATGCCATATATTATGTATGTGGTATAAATTTACAGAGTTAATATACAATTATAAACATTCCAGAATGTGCAGGCCAAGTGCCTGCATATTCTGATTTCAAAATAAACTGCATATGTACTAAATTCCGTACCATAAAAATAAAAGTAGCAGCAACAACAACCTGAAGGAGGTAAAACATGGGAGAAACACTAGGAAGAGTACACTCGGTAGAAAGCTTTGGCTCAGCCGACGGCCCGGGAGTGAGATATATAGTATTTTTGAAGGGCTGCAATATGCGCTGTAAATACTGCCACAACCCGGACACATGGGCCAAATGCGGCGAAAATGACGGTGCAAAGCTGATGACACCGCAGGAGGTGTTAAAGACCGCTATGCGCTATAAAGCGTACTGGAAGCAAACAGGCGGCATCACAGTAAGCGGAGGTGAAGCACTTTTGCAGATAGACTTTGTCACAGAGCTATTTAAGCTTGCAAAGGAAAAAGGTGTAAACACATGCCTTGACACATCAGGAAATCCGTTTACCGTGGAAGAACCGTTTTTCGGCAAATTTAATGAGCTGATGAAATATACAGATCTCTTCATGCTGGACATCAAGCATATAGATGACGAGGAGCACAAAAAGCTTACGGGACAGACAAATAAGAATATCCTTGATATGGCACAATATCTCTCAAAAAACGGTAAAAAAATGTGGATACGTCATGTGCTTGTGCCGGGAATCACCACGGATGAGAGATATTTAAAGCAGCTTAGAGAGTTTATCGACACACTTAAAACGGTGGAAAGGGTTGAGGTGCTGCCGTACCACACACTTGGGGTGTTCAAGTGGAAGGAGCTTGGTATACCATATCAGCTTGAGGGGGTGGAGCCTCCTACAAAGGAACAGATAGAATGTGCAAAAAAGGTTTTAAATTGTCAGAATTAGTTTTTTAATACCATTGCTAACAACTCATTAAGTTGATAAAATATAATAAGTAACTATTATTTTACACCGATGCTGCCTTCGTTTGTATATGTGAGGTGACACTTGGCTATATGCTTGCGTATCGCAACTGTAAATGTGCTGAACAGTTAAAATTTACAATAACAATTTGCGGGAGTTACAACATGGGAAAACCAGATATCATTTACGAAGACAACGACATTATCGTCTGCTACAAGCCGGCGGGAATTGCTACACAGACCAGGCGTATAGGGCAGCAGGATATGGAGAGCTTCATAAGAAATTACAGGGCGGCTAAAAATGAGCCGCCCTATGTCGGTATAGTGCACAGACTCGACCAGCCGGTAGAGGGAGTGATGGTATTTGCCAAGAATCAGAAAGCCGCGGCATCCTTGAGCAGGCAGATAAAGGAGCATACAACCGAGAAATATTATCGTGCGGCAAGCAGAGGACAGGGAGTGTCTGGAACAGATAAGAAAGAAGATAATCATGCTCCGGCATGGCATACTCTCACAGATTATATCTCCTTCGACAAGCTTACCAATACATCTAAAATCACAAGCGAAAAAGACAAGCTGGCAAAAAAAGCAGTGCTTCAGTACAGGATAATATCAAATGAATGCAATAAAACAGAATTTGACATAAAGCTTCTCACTGGAAGGCATCATCAGATACGTTTGCAGCTTGCACATATCGGCTATCCTCTGATTGGGGATACCAAGTATGGGAAGCCTGCCTCAAATAACTCAGGAACGGGAAGCAAATCCGGACGCACCGGTGGCGGTGTAAGGGAACAGCTTGCACTTTGCTCCTACAAGATTGTTTTTGACCATCCTGCTACAGGGGAGAGAATGACATTTGAACTACCATAGTGCTGTTGGGAATAAGACGAAAAGGACCATACACTCAGAAAACAACTGAGTGTAGGGTCTTTTTTATAAAGTTGAAGTTTAACAATGCGACGTAATAAAAAACAAAAAACCAG
>OHFI01000176.1_pt1 | contig 31103 bp, 27 predicted proteins | sample 1567431 | NCBI WGS metagenome assembly OHFI01 (sample SAMEA3879569, study PRJEB24766) | human gut metagenome | biome: human-associated habitat; feature: feces | place: USA | collected 1985/1987 | reverse complement strand
TTAATATGTATTTCAATTATATCGCTAAATATGGTAAAATTCAATAAATAATATTTTAGGAGAAATTATACTATGGGAATGACAATGACTCAGAAAATTCTGGCTGCGCATGCAGGTCTTGATTCGGTAGAAGCAGGACAGCTTATAGAAGCCAGACTTGATCTTGTGCTTGGCAACGATATCACATCACCGGTTGCTATTCATGAGATGGATAAGATGAAGGTCGAAGGTGTTTTCGACAAAGACAAAATAGCACTTGTGCCGGATCATTTTGTACCGAATAAGGACATTAAATCGGCGGAGCATTGCAAATGTGTAAGAGAATTTGCAAAGAGAAATAAGATTACGAATTATTTTGAAGTGGGACAGATGGGTATCGAGCATGCACTTCTCCCTGAAAAAGGACTTACGGTTGCAGGTGATGTAGTAATAGGTGCGGATTCGCACACATGTACATACGGTGCACTTGGAGCGTTCTCTACAGGTGTCGGTTCAACGGATATGGCAGCAGGAATGGCAACGGGACTTGCATGGTTTAAAGTTCCTTCGGCAATTAAGTTCGTACTTACCGGCAAACCTGCCAAGTGGATCAGCGGTAAAGATATCATATTACACATTATCGGAATGATAGGTGTTGACGGAGCTCTTTACAAATCAATGGAATTCGTTGGTGACGGAATACAATATCTTAGCATGGATGACAGATTTACAATAGCTAATATGGCTATCGAGGCCGGCGGAAAGAATGGTATTTTTCCGGTTGATGATCTCGCAGTCGCATATATGAAGGAACATTCAGTTAAAGAATATAAGGTATATGAAGCTGATGAGGATGCAGTTTATGATGAGGAATATGTTATTGAGCTTGATAAATTAAAGCCTACCGTGGCATTTCCGCATCTTCCGGAGAACACACATACAATAGATGAAGTCGGAGATATTGCGATAGACCAGGTTGTTATCGGATCCTGTACTAACGGACGCCTTGACGATTTACGCATCGCGGCCAAGATCCTTGACGGCCATAAAGTTAAAGAAGGCATCAGGACAATAATAATTCCGGCGACCCAGAAGATATATCTTCAGGCAATGGAAGAAGGGCTTTTAAAGATATTTATCGAGGCCGGTGCAGTAGTGAGTACACCTACATGCGGACCTTGTCTTGGCGGATACATGGGAATTCTGGCTGAGGGCGAAAGATGTGTGTCGACAACGAATCGTAATTTCGTAGGAAGAATGGGACATGTTAATTCAGAGGTATATCTTGCAAGTCCTGCAGTGGCTGCAGCAAGCGCAATAACAGGCAAAATCAGTTCACCTGAGGAGGTAATGTAATGAAAGCACATGGTAGAGTTTTCAGATATGGAGATAATGTTGATACGGATGTAATTATTCCGGCAAGATATCTTAATTCATCGGATCCGGCAGAACTTGCCACACACTGTATGGAAGATATTGATAAAGACTTTGTAAAAAAAGTACAAAAAGGCGACATAATAGTAGCAGATAAGAACTTTGGATGCGGTTCATCCAGAGAACATGCACCGATTGCCATTAAGGCAGCGGGTGTAAGCTGTGTAATTGCAGAGACCTTTGCACGTATTTTCTACAGAAATGCGATCAATATGGGACTCCCGATTATTGAATGTCCGGAAGCTTCCAAAGGAATCGAGGCCGGGGATGAGGTAGAGGTGGATTTCGACAGCGGTATGATATATAATCTCACCAGGAATACACAATTCAAGGGACAGGCGTTCCCTGAATTCATGCAGAAAATCATTGCTGCAGAGGGTCTTGTGAATTATATTAATAATAAGAACAATTAACAAATCATAGGATATAGTGGGTGAAAAAATGGTTGTTGGCATATGTCAGACAGATGTTGTAATGGGCGATACGAAATACAACCTTATCGCAGCAGAGGATTATATCCACCAATGCAGCGATAAGGGTGTTGAACTTGCCTTGTTCCCTGAGATGAGCATGACCGGATTTGGACTTGACCCTGAGAATGTTGCTGAGAAATACGAAAACGGCATTACAGTACATACAATGACTCGATTTGCCATGCAATACGGCATTGCGCTTGGCTTTGGATATACGGCCTGCTCGGCCGGCAAATATACCAACAGATATGTTGTGGTGGATAGCAATGGCAGAATTATAAGCGATTATGCCAAAATTCATCCGTTTTCATACTCAGGAGAGAACCTTAAGTATTCTGCCGGTAATTCGTTGTCCCAATTTGAATTTGACGGAACCGTAATCAGCACATTTATATGTTATGATTTACGCTTTCCGGAGATATTTCAGGCAGTGTCGGATGAGACGGAAGTGATTGTCGTGGCAGCTAACTGGCCTGCATCAAGGCGGGATGACTGGAAACTGCTTTTAAGAGCGAGAGCGCTTGAGAACCAGTCCTATGTTCTGGGAATCAACAGATATGGCTGGGGAGGAGAACTGTACTATTCCGGAGATTCCATGGTTGTCAGTCCTAAGGGTGAGATGCTGAATGTTTTGTCGGACGGACCCGGAATTATAATAGAAGATATCGATATCGGTGCTGTGCGTGAATACAGAGCCGGATTTCCGGTGAAGAGCGACAGAAGGCCTGAATTGTACCGGTATTTATACTAAATGAAAAGGGAATGCAAGTTTTTGGTTATCAGAAACGGCATTCCCTTATTTTTGATGAAATTCGTATGGAATTATATATTGACGCATATGAAATAGCGGATATGTTTTCCGGATAATTTTCCGGATAATTAATGGTACATCCCGCGGCATGCAATATGTCAGCGGCTTTATTATATGCTATTGCGGCTTCGACAGCAGTCGGATATGTACCTACGACATAGTCGCCGTTTATGTGAATCTTGACCTTATAATAATCACGCCCGTTCTTGATATAATGAAATACACCGTGGTATGGATTTATGATAATGATATTGCCGTAACGGTAGTCGGTCCGGTCACCGTTGGCAAATAAGTAATCGCGTCCACATACGGAATGTTCGCGGATACCGTAACGCGAAAGAATATTGACCTGCATGCCGTAATCGGCAACGAAGAGGTGGCCTCCGCGACGCATTATAGAGTGTGTTGTGTAATAGAATAGATCATCAACACTGAACTTCAGAAAATCTGTTTCTTCTATATAATATGTAAAATAATGCTTCGACAGGTAAACAGGCGTTTTGAAATAAATCTTATTATCCCTGTAATTTATAAGTACGACATATTTGCGGAATGGAATGTTAAAATTGTGCATAGCATAATCATCAATACCATATCCGGAATTCATAATCTGACCGGCTTCGGTATATACGGCACCGGCAGTGCTGATGTCATCATAGCCTCCGAGACTTATATGCCGGCCGCCTATGGTAATGCTTACACGGTAATATGTGGAACCGTCTTTGCGTTTCGTTGTATATACACCTGCGGGATTCGGCATATAAGTCTCCTTTCCGATAAGATACAATCATTATAACCGAAAATGTAAGAAAGTTCAATCTCTTACATTTTGCATTTTTAACAGATTGAAAAAGCATACGAAAATGCATCTGAATTGTGTCTGTTCCCCACTTTTCAAGCTTTTTTACCGGCAAAAATGGGATTTGAATGATAACATTAACTAAATAAGAATCATTCTCAGGACCTGGAAAATAAAAGTAAAGCGACAACATGTACAAAAATATTATAAAATCAAACGGAAATATATGCACTTTTGTAAAATAAATTTTTACGAAAACGTTATCAGGGCAAAAAGTAACAAAAATCGGCGGTTTGATTGACAACAAATTGAATGCTGGAAGATAATGGCAACATGCTTTTGAAAGCAAACAAAAATTTTGAAGCGAGGTAAATATGTCCGGTATGAATTCAAAGCTGTCAGTGATAATTGCTGCAGTAATGGTTTTTGCTGGTGTGACAACGGAAGGTTTTACCGGAGCGGCTGACAGTAATACGGAGCCGCAGGTTGTCGCTGAGGCAGAAATTGATGATATAAGCGAACCGGTTGAAGAAGTTGTCGAGGTACGGGATGAATACATATTCCGTGTAATGTCTGCACCATCTGCAATTGAAGATATGACAACAGCCGATAATACACAGGAAGAAACACAGACTACAGAGACTCAGACGGAAACCGAAACAGAAACCGAAACGGAAACTGAAACAGAGACGGTACAGGCAATGGTTGTGCCTTGTACGGATAATGATTATAATAATTTCCTCAGAATAGTTGAGGCGGAAGCTACCGGTGGAGATATTAAATCCAAGATACTTGTAGCGGATGTAATTATCAACAGAGTAAGGAGAAAAGATTTTCCGAATACAATAACGGATGTGATCTTTCAGGGAAACGGGCAGCAGTTCCAGCCTGTTATGGACGGAAGGTTCTACACTGTAAATGTTACGGAATCAACGGTAGAGGCTGTTGACAGAGCTCTTTACGGAGAAGACTATTCACAGGGAGCCACTTTTTTTGCGGCCAAAGCGAGTGCCGGCGCGGGAAGCTGGCATGCAAGCGCATTAACAAGGCTTTTTGAATATGGCGGTCACGTATATTTCATCAATTAAAACAAAACTCCTGTATTCTTAAAAACGTTTTTAAGAATTGCGGGAGTTTTTTGATTATTTATGTGTATGATGCTTGTATTTTGATATTGAGTTATGGTAATATAGATACAATTAAGAATTTGATGAAAAAGGTGGTACTCACAGATGGATCTTTATTACAGAAGTACAAGAAGCGATGATGTCAGAGTTACGGCTTCGCAGGCTATTCTTAAAGGACTTGCGGATGACGGCGGATTATATGTACCGGAGAGTATTCCGGCACTTGATGCCAGCTTTGAAGAATTATCGGGAATGGATTACAGACAGGTTGCTTATGAAGTTATGAAGCTTTTCCTTACGGATTTCACTGAAGAGGAACTTAAGGCCTGCATCAATAAAGCATATGATTCCAAGTTTGATACAGATGAGATAGCACCGCTTGTGAAAGCAGACGGAGCTTATTTCCTTGAACTGTTCCACGGTTCAACAATAGCATTTAAGGATATGGCACTTTCCATATTGCCGCACCTTATGATTACGAGTGCCCGTAAGAATAATATAAAGAATGATATAGTTATCCTCACTGCAACATCAGGAGATACAGGTAAAGCTGCTCTTGCAGGATTTGCGGATGTTGAGGGAACGAAGATCATAGTATTCTATCCTAAGAATGGTGTAAGCCCTATCCAGGAGAAGCAGATGGTTACGCAGAAGGGTAAGAATACATATGTTGTAGGAATACATGGTAATTTTGATGATGCCCAGACCGGCGTCAAGAATATGTTCGGAGATAAGGTTCTTAATGAAGAACTTAATGCCGGAGGATACCAGTTTTCATCAGCCAATTCCATTAATATCGGAAGACTTGTTCCGCAGATCGTATATTATGTATATGCATATACGAGACTTCTTGCAGACGGCGAGATATCAAAGGATGAGAAGATCAATATCGTTGTTCCTACAGGTAATTTCGGTAATATACTTGCAGCTTATTTTGCAATGCATATGGGTGTCCTTGTTAATAAGCTTATATGTGCATCCAATGAGAACAAGGTGCTCTATGACTTCTTCTCAACAGGAACATATGACAGAAACAGAGAGTTTGTGCTTACATCATCTCCGTCAATGGACATTCTTATATCAAGTAACCTTGAGAGACTTATATATATGATTGCAGGCGATGATGCGGCCAGAAATAAAGAGCTTATGGACAGCCTTAAGACGGAAGGACGTTATAGTATTACACCGCAGATGAGAGAGAAACTTGGTGACTTCTACGGTAATTATGCCAGTGAGAAGGAAACAGCAGATGTCATCAAGGCGATTTATGAGGATACCGGTTATGTAATAGATACACATACAGCTGTTGCAGCATGTGTATATAAGAAATATGTTTCCGATACATCTGATAAGACAGCTACAGTAATAGCATCAACAGCAAGTCCGTTTAAGTTTACGAGAAGTGTTATGGATGCAATCGACAAGGCTAAATACGATTCAATGACGGATTTTGAACTTGTTGATGAACTCAGCAGAATTGCCAATGTAACAGTTCCGCAGGCAATTGAAGACATAAGAACAGCTCCTGTTCTTCATGATACTGTATGTGATAAGACACAGATGAAGGATGTTGTCAAAAAAATACTTAATATTAACTAATCTGACACCTTATTGTCACATTTGTATTTTATATTAGTCATATAGAATACAAATGTGACTTTTTTAATTTATAGATGTTGAATGGAGGAAATAAATGAGCCGATTATTAATAGTTGATGATGAGGAAAGAATCAGGGTCATACTGAAGAAATATGCAGAGTTTGAAGGGTATGATACGGATGAGGCCGCCGACGGAATGGAGGCTGTGCTCAAAGTACGTGCCAATGATTACGATCTCATCATAATGGATGTTATGATGCCTGAACTGGACGGATTTACAGCATGCCGGGAGATTTTTAAGATAAAACAGATTCCGGTAATCATGTTGTCTGCAAGGGGTGAAGAGTATGATAAAATACATGGATTTGAACTCGGAATAGATGATTATGTGGTAAAACCTTTTTCACCGAGAGAACTTATGATGAGAGTTAAAGCAGTTCTTGGAAGGCGTGGTAATCCGGCTGCGGACCAGGGCGAAGATGGTAAGGAAATATACAGGATAGACGGACTTGTTATTGATTGCACAGCGCGGACGGTTATGGTTGACGGCGAGCGCGTCAATATGACACCAAAAGAATATGATTTACTGTTTTATATGATACGAAACCGAGGCGTAGCCCTTTCAAGGGAAAAACTTATAACTGAGGTATGGGGATATGATTATTACGGTGATGACAGGACTCTTGATACTCATATTAAATTATTAAGAAGCAGTCTGGGACAGTACAGGAGTTACCTTGTTACATTGAGAGGAGTTGGATACAGATTTGAAGCATAAGAAAATGAGCATTAAATGGCATATTTTTATATATCTCATTGGCTTTACTGTTTTTTTGCTGGGCCTTTTATGGTATTTTCAGATAGTGCATTTAAACAGCTCTTATGAAAGCATTAAGAAAAACGAGTTGAAAACAGCGGCAGATAAGCTGTATGCAAACCTGAATTCGGACGATCTGGAAGACTATATAAGTACACTTGCCGATAAGTATGATATGGAAATCAATCTTACCGATTCGGAAGGCAAAAGCATATACAGTGCCAATCTTATGCCAAAAAGCCACATATATATTCCGGACAGCACGACATATGACTGCTTCTATAATAAGGTAAAACAGAACGGCGGAACCGTAAGCTATGAGGTAAACGGCAGGTATAACGACAACGTTTCGCAGAAACCGCCGAAGGATGACAGAACGCATTTTTTTGATGAAAATGAATTGATGTATTCGTCAGACAGTGATGATTCAATGCATGACCCGGAAATGAGTGCAGAAGGCGGAATGATGAAAAGCTATGTGTCACAAGCCAAAAGTATGATATATATAAAACTTGTGACAGATACGCAGGGTGAGGAACATCTCATTCTTATGAGCATGCTTATAACTCCGGTGGATGCAACAGTGTATACACTCCGGGTGCAGTTCATATATATATCCGCTATATTTGTCGTAACAGCAGTTGCGATCGCTCTTGTAATATCTAATATTACATCAAAACCCATACGTAAAATTAATGAGTCAGCCAAGAACCTTGCAGGCGGTAATTTCGATACCAGATTTGACGGACGCGGATACAGGGAGGTGGAGGAGCTGTCCCATACACTTAACTATGCAGCCGGAGAGTTAGGCAAATCAGAGCAGCTTCAGAGAGACCTTCTGGCCAATGTTTCACACGATCTGCGGACTCCGCTCACTATGATAACGGCATACTCTGAGGTTATGCGTGATATTCCGGGAGAAAATACACCGGAAAATGTTCAGGTCATTATAGATGAGACCAAAAGACTTACGAATCTGGTTAACGATATGCTTGAACTTTCCAAACTTCAGGCAGGAGTATCGGAAATATCGGCAGAAGTGTTTGACTTTACAACAAGTATACTGGCTGTCCTCAAAAGGTATTCAAAATTTACCGGACAGAGTGGGTATGATATACGTTTTGAGTATAGTGATGATGTAAAGGTATGTGCTGATGAGTACAAAATATATCAGGTAATATATAATCTGATTAATAATGCCATTAATTATGCAGGAGACGACAAGACAGTTATCGTAAGACAGATAGTCAACGGCGGAATCGTAAGACTAGAGGTGGAAGACCATGGCAAAGGAATTGCCGAAGATGAGATAGACAGTATCTGGGACAGATATTATAAGGTTGATAAGACACACAGGAGGGCGACACAGGGCTCTGGAATAGGATTGTCAATCGTTAAGAATATACTTAAACTTCATGAAGCAAGATTTGGTGTTAACTCCAAAGTCGGAGAGGGAAGTGTATTCTGGTTTGAACTTAAGACAGTGAATCCGCCAGACGAACAGTAGTTCTGTTTTTTTAAAAAACAATGGACTTAAAGTCGGTGGCCGTGTTATACTAGAATAATGATATGAACAAATACCCCGTCATAACATAACGGGGTATTTGGTATGTAAAGACGAAAGGAAATTAATATGGCTGAGAAAGTGCAACAGCAGTATAATGCATCAAGCATATCTATTCTTGAGGGACTTGAGGCGGTAAGAAAGAGACCCGGTATGTACATCGGAAGTGTATCTACCAAGGGGCTTAATCATCTTATATACGAAATAGCGGATAATTCGGTGGATGAGCATCTGGCCGGTTATTGCGATACGATAAGCGTTACACTCAATAATGACGGGTCTGCGACAATTACGGATAATGGGCGAGGCATACCTGTTGGTATTCACCCTAAGGCAGGAATACCGGCTGTTGAGGTTGTATTTACTATATTACATGCAGGCGGTAAGTTCGGAGACGGAGGATATAAGATATCCGGAGGACTTCACGGAGTAGGTGCATCTGTGGTAAATGCACTTTCCGACTGGCTCGAAGTCCGCATTAAGACGGGCGGAATTATATACGAACAGAGATATGAGAGGGGCAAGGTATGCTATCCTTTAAGGGAATGTGGAACATGTCGTAAGAATGACACCGGAACAAGCGTAACATTTCTCCCGGATGCCACTATTTTTGAAAAGACGGAATTTAGGGCAGAGAACATTAAAAGCAGATTGCATGAGACGGCATATCTTAATCCGGGACTTACAATAATATTTGAAGATAAGCGTACAGGAATGGAAGATAAGGAAACATTCCATGAAGAAGAAGGAATTACAGCATATGTTAAGGCTCTTGATGAGGATAAGGAACCTGTGTGCGATGTTATATATTACAAGGGAAGCAAGGACGGAGTGGAAGTTGAATGCGCATTTCAGTTCGTGGATGAATTTCAGGAGTCAATTCTCGGATTCTGCAATAATATATATACGCAGGAAGGCGGAACGCATATCACAGGTTTCAAGACCAAGTTTACAACAGTAATCAACCAGTATGCCAGGGAATTGGGTATCCTTAAGGATAAGGATGCGAATTTTACGGGAAGTGATGTGCGTAACGGAATGACGGGAATTATTGCCGTCAAGCATCCGGAACCGAGATTTGAGGGACAGACCAAGACTAAGCTTGATAATCAGGATGCGGGTAAAATTGTTGCCGAGATTACGGGAGATGAACTCGTGAGGTTTTTTGATAAGAACCTCGAGACACTTAAGAGTGTTATTGCCTGTGCAGAGAAGGCCGCCAAGATTCGTAAACAGGAGGAAAAGGCCAAGACCAATCTTCTTGTTAAACAGAAATTTTCCTGCGATACCAATGGTAAGCTTGCTAACTGTGAAAGCCGTAATCCTGAGGAATGCGAGATTTTCATAGTTGAGGGAGATTCGGCCGGAGGTTCTGCCAAGACGGCAAGAGACCGGAAAACGCAGGCGATTTTACCTATCAGAGGCAAAATACTCAATGTCGAGAAAGCTACAATGGACAAGGTGCTTGCCAATGCCGAGATTAAGACGATGATTACCGCGTTCGGATGCGGATTTTCTGAAGGGTACGGTAATGATTTTGATATATCTAAATTAAGATACAACAAGATAATATTTATGACAGATGCTGATGTTGACGGCGCACATATCGATACGCTGTTACTTACATTTTTCTACAGATTTATGCCGGAACTCATCCAAGAAGGACATGTGTATCTGGCGACTCCTCCGCTCTATAAAGTGGTTCCGAAGAAAGGCGAGGGGCAGTATCTGTATGATGATAAAGCATTGGAAAAATATCGTAAAGAACATGCCGGAACATCATTCACGCTTCAGAGATATAAAGGACTCGGAGAGATGGATGATGACCAGCTTTGGGAGACCACACTCAATCCGGAGACCAGGATTTTAAAACAGGTCGAGATAGAAGATGCAAAGATGGCATCCCATGTGACATCGATGCTTATGGGAACAGAAGTTCCGCCGAGACGTGATTTTATACATGCACACGCACATGATGCGGAACTTGATATATAGGAGGGATATATGGCAGAGACAATACTTAAAACAGAATATTCTGATGTAATGCAGAAATCATATATAGACTACTCCATGAGTGTAATAACATCCAGAGCAGTACCGGATGTCAGGGATGGTCTTAAACCGGTTCAGAGGCGTGTGCTGTATGCCATGGATCAGCTCGGACTCAATTATGATAAGCCGCACCGTAAATCGGCTCGTATTGTCGGTGATGCGATGGGTAAATATCATCCGCACGGTGATAGTTCAATATATGAGACGCTTGTTGTCATGGAACAGGATTTTAAAAAAGGAATGGCACTGGTTGACGGTCACGGAAACTTTGGTTCCATTGAGGGAGACGGCGCCGCAGCAATGCGATATACCGAAGCGCGACTTAAGAAATTTACGCAGGAGGTATATCTTAAGGATCTCGATAAGAATGTGGTTGATTTCGTCCCGAATTTCGATGAGACGGAGAAAGAACCTTCCGTTCTTCCGGTAAGAGTCCCGAATATACTTATCAATGGTTCTGAAGGTATTGCGGTCGGAATGACTACAAGCATACCGACACATAATCTTGAAGAAGTAATTAATGCCGTTGAGGCATATATGGATAATGAAGATATCACAACCGCAGAACTTATGGAGTACATGCCGGGACCGGATTTCCCGACAGGCGGCCGTGTTGTCAATAAGAGTGAACTGATTAACATATATGAGACTGGTGTGGGCAAGATCAAGCTCCGCGGTAATGTTGAATTTGAACCGGGTAAGAGAAAGTCTGACAAGGACAAGCTTGTAATAAGCGCCATACCGTATACTATGATCGGTGCCGGAATAGGTAAATTTATTTCAGATGTGGTTGATCTGATTGAGACGAAGAAGACACAGGACATTGTTGATATATCGAATGAGTCATCAAAGGACGGAATAAGGATTGTACTTGAACTCAAGAAGAATGCTGATGTTAATAAGCTTGAAAATCTTCTCTATAAGAAGACTAAGTTAGAAGACACTTTCGGTGTTAATATGCTCACTATTGCGGATGGAAGACCGGAAGTACTGGGATTGAAAGACATCATAAGATATAATGTTGAGTTCCAGTATGATATAAACACGCGCAAATATACAACTCTTCTTCAGAAAGAATATGATAATAAAGAAGTTAAGGAAGGTCTTATACGCGCATGCAATATAATAGACCTTATTATTGAGATACTCCGTGGCAGTACAAGCCTTAAGCAGGCCAAGGCATGCCTGATATCAGGTGATACAACCGATATTAAATTTAAATCAGAGAAGTCCCGGAATGATGCTGCCAAACTTCATTTTACGGAGAGACAGGCGACGGCAATTCTTGAACTCCGTCTTTACAAATTAATCGGACTCGAAATAGAAGCTTTGGAGAAAGAATACGAGGAGACACTTCTTAAGATTGCCAGATACGAGGATATATTGGGAAGCCGTAAGGCAATGAAGAAGGCTATTAAGAAAGATCTTGAGCAGATCAAGAAAGAATATAAGATGCCACGTCTCACGATCATAGAGGATGCGACGGCAGCTGTTTATGAGGAGCCGAAGCTTGTTGAGCAGGAAGTTGTTTTTATAATGGACAGATTCGGATATTCCAAGACTATCGATGTGGCCGGTTTTGAACGTAATCAGGAGGCAGTGCTTTCGGAAAACAAATATGTATTTAAGTGTATGAACACCGAAAAAATATGTATTTTTACGGATAACGGAAATCTTCATCAGATAAAGGTTTCGGACATACCGTTTACCAGATTCAGGGACAAGGGAACACCTATCGACAATCTGGGAAATTACAGCAGCGCAGGCGAAGAAATTATATATCTTTGTGCATCGGGCCAGATTAAGGACCGCAAGCTTCTCTTTGTGACTTCCGGTGGCATGATGAAGTTAGTGGATGGAAGTGAGTTTGACGCTTCCAAGCGTACTATTGCGTCGACCAAACTTGCTGATGGTGATAAGGTGGCAGAGATTATCATAACGGATGCCACAGCTGGTGAGGACGGACAGATAATAAGCAGCCGTATTGTTGTATTGCAGTCAACGGCGGGATATTTTCTTAAGTTCAGACTTGATGAAATCCCTGAAAAAAAGAAGAGCGCAATCGGAGTGCGTGGTATGAAACTTGGGACAGAAGACACAATTGAGGACGTATATGTGATACCTGAAGATGCGGATGTCACAATAGAATATAAAGGCAGAGAGGTGTCGCTTAAGAAACTGAAAACTGCCAAGAGGGACGGTAAAGGTACTAAATTAAGAGCATAGAGAAAGAAGTGAAACAGATGGTACACGGTAAAAAAGGACAACATTACGAAATGGATATGTGCAATGGCTCAATTCTTAAGAAAATGCTGCTGTTTGCGTTTCCTCTTATGTTTTCCAATATATTGCAGCTGCTTTTTAACGCGGCGGATATTATTGTGGTTGGTAATTTTGCGGGTGATAATTCGCTGGCCGCGGTCGGTTCCAACACGGCACTTATTAACTTGCTTACCAATCTTTTTATAGGACTTTCAATCGGTGCCAATGTGCTTGTTGCACGTTATTATGGCGCGGACAAAAAGGACGAACTCAAGGATACGGTACATACAGCAATGTTATTGAGCTTTATCAGTGGGTGCATACTTATGGTCATCGGAGTGATATTTGCCAGATACCTGCTTATTCTTATGCAGACTCCGGATAAAATACTTTCTCTTGCAACATTGTATCTCAGAATATACTTTCTCGGCATGCCGGCGATGATGGTATATAATTTCGGCAGTGCAATTCTGAGAGCTGTCGGAGATACCAAAAGACCGCTATATTTCCTCTTCGCGGCCGGAGTTGTAAATATAGCACTTAATTTACTTCTTGTCATTGTATTCAAACTGGACGTTGCGGGTGTAGCCATTGCGACAGTTATATCTGAGACAATTTCTGCAACACTGGTTGTAATGTGCCTCATAAGGGATAAAAGTGTGATACATCTTGACATTAAGAAATTGAGAATAAGGCGTGACAAGTTCGGAATGATTATGAAAATAGGACTTCCGGCGGGATTTCAGGGAACGGTATTTTCCCTTTCCAATGTAGTTATCCAGTCATCAATCAACCTTTTTGGAGAAATTGTTGTGGCAGGCAACTCGGCAGCAGCGAATATAGAAGGTTTCGTATATATGGCTATGAATACATTCCACCATGCGACGCTTTCATTCACCGGACAGAATTATGGCGCCGGTCGTATGGACCGTATCAAAAAAATCCTTTTTACCGGCCAGGGCTGTGTCATTGTGACGGGAATGCTGCTCGGACAGCTTGCGGTATTGCTTGGAAGGCCGTTACTTGGAATTTATACTGATAATCCGGTTGCTGTAGATGCCGGAATGGTCAGACTGCAGATAATCTGTGGTACATATGCATTATGCGGAATGATGGACGTCATGGTCGGATCCATAAGAGGACTCGGCTACGCGGTGCTTCCTATGGTGGTATCGCTTGTAGGAGCATGCGGACTGAGACTGGTATGGATTGCGACGATATTCAGAATACCTGAATTTCACACCACGAAGGTCATATATGCATCATATCCGATAACCTGGATAATTACGTTCGCGGCGCATGTGATATGTTTTGTGATCATATGGAATAAAATAAAGAAAAAAAATACACCGAATATTAATTAATCAAAAAACGCTATGGGTTCAAAACTCATAGCGTTTAATTTTAATATGTATTATTTGCCGTATCCCGTACTGCCAAAGCCACCGGCTCCGCGTACAGTATCACAAAGTTCATCACAAAGTTCCCATTCTGCCGTTATAAAAGGCGTTATTACTAACTGGGCGATGCGCTCACCCGGCTCAACGACCTGAGCTTCATCAGAGTGATTATGAAGAGCAATCATAAATTCACCACGGTAATCAGGATCTACAACACCGACCTTATTGGCAGGTGCGAGATGTCTTTTGCATGCCATTCCGCTCCGCGGATATATCAATCCTGCGTAACCTTGCGGAATTTCCATTGCGAGTCCGGTGTGAAACATGACTGTTTCATGCGGATTGACTGTTACAGGCGCATCCATACATGCGTACAGATCAGCACCGGCTGCGTACGCTGAACCGTATGTCGGGAGCGTGGCATTGGGATTTAATTTTTTGACTTTAATGTTCGCTGTCATCTAAAGTTCTCCTTCTGTAGCAATATTAACCGATCAGGTGGCAGAGTAGACATATTTCGGCTTGCGCGGCTCCCAGTAATGGAGATTGCCGTTGTCCGCAAGTGTTTCCTGTACAAGAATAGCACGCTGGTTATCGGAACCCCTGAAATAGGCATCCAGATTCTTGCGCTCTTCAATAAAAGGTCCATCCATTATGACATCCACATATGACAGAATTTCTCTGGTATATGGAAGTTCATCAACCATTCTGCCGAGAATGTCCCTGTCAAAAAGATATCCTGTATATATCCATATGGATTTGGTATTACCATAGGTTTCCCTGACTTTACGAAGCAGTGGGAGAATGCCGGGCTGATTGGCCGGATCCATCGGTTCTCCGCCGAGAATCGTAAGTCCGCCTATATAACCCGGGGCGAGCTCGCTTATTATATAATCGGTTTCTTTCTCGGTGTAAGGCTTACCGTAATTGAAATCCCATGCTTCTTCGTTAAAGCAGCCCTTGCAATGATGTGTACATCCGCTTACAAAAAGTGATATGCGCACACCGGGACCATTAGCTGCATCGTTACGTTTGATATCTGCATAATTCATGACAAATCCCCTTAAATATGAAGTACTCTTGCTTTTATTTCTTTGGTCTTGCCGACATTCCAGAAGTTTTCGCCGAGGTAACCGCATGTTCTTCTGGTAACATTCATCTTGTTGTGGTCCTTGTTATGACATTGCGGGCATTCCCATTCAAGATTATCGTTGATAATAATCTCTCCGTCGTAACCGCATACCTGGCAATAGTCAGACTTGGTATTAAATTCAGCATACTGTATATTATCATATATGTATTTGACCATTTCTTCAAGTGCAGGGAGATTATGTCTGAGGTTAGGAATCTCAACATATGAAATAGCACCGCCGTTTGAAATGTTCTGGAACTGGCTTTCAAATTTAAACTTGCTGAAAGCATCTATTTTCTCACGTACATCAACATGATAGGAGTTGGTGTAATAACCTTTATCGGTAATATCTTCGATATCACCGAATTTCTTACGGTCAATCTCGGCAAATCTGTAGCAAAGTGATTCGGCAGGTGTGCCATAGAGACCGAAACCGATTCCGGTATTACGTTTCCATGTGTCACATGCCTCACGAAGACGTCTCATAACCTTCATGGCAAAAGCAGTACCCTTAGGATTTGTATGGCTTACTCCGGTCATAAGTTTGGTTACTTCATAAAGACCGATGTATCCCAGAGAGATTGTTGAGTATCCGCCATGTAAGAGACTGTCAATTGTCTGACCCGGTTCAAGTCTGGCGATGGCGCCGTACTGCCAATGAATAGGGCTGACATCCGAAAGTGTTCCTTCGAGTGATTTATGTCTGCACATAAGAGCTTCAAAACACAATGAAAGCCTTTCTTCCATAAGCTCCCAGAAACGTTCTTCATTGCCCTGTGCGATAATACCTATCTGAGGAAGGTTAAGGCTGACAACACCCTGGTTGAAACGGCCTTCCCATTTATAATTACCGTTCTCATCTTTCCATGGGCTTAAGAATGAACGGCATCCCATGCAGCTGAATACTTCACCGTCGTAATTCTCACGCATTTTCTTGGCGGAGATATAATCAGGGTACATTCTCTTTGATGAACACTCAACGGCAAGTCTTGTGAGATAGTCGTATTTGCCGCCCTTTAAGCAGTTATGCTCATCAAGTACATATATAAGCTTCGGGAATGCAGGAGTAACATATACACCTGACTTATTCTTGATTCCCTGTATACGCTGTTTGAGAATCTCTTCTATAATAAGTGCGACTTCCTCCACATATGGATCGTCCTCTTTAAGGTTAAGAAAAAGAGTGACGAAAGGAGACTGTCCGTTAGTGGTCATTAATGTGTTAATCTGATACTGTATAGTCTGTACGCCGGCTTTAAGCTCATCCTTCATGCGGTCGGAAGCAATTTTCTGAATCTGTTCCGCGGAAAGAGTGTCACCGAATGTCTCGGTATAATGCTTTAAGAACTTCTCCTTGGTCTTGCGGAGATATTTGCCGAGGTGGCTTATATCAACCGACTGGCCTCCGTACTGGCTGCTCGCAACCGCTGAAATGATCTGCGTCATTACGGTACATGCAACCTGAAAACTCTTCGGGCTCTCAATCATCTTGCCGTTCATAACGGTTCCGTTGTCAAGCATGTCACTTATATTGATAAGACAGCAGTTAAAAATAGACTGTACATAATAGTCGGCATCATGGAAATGGAGAATACCTTCTTCATGTGCCTTGGAAATCTTCTCAGGAAGAAGAAGTCTCTTGGTAAGGTCTCTTGAAACCTCACCGGCAATAAGGTCACGCTGCGTGGAAGCTACAGCGGCATTCTTGTTGGAATTCTCTTCCATAGCGTATTTGTTGGTCTGCTGTATAAGACCGAGAATGGATTCGTCCGTTGTATTGGACTTACGGACCATCTCACGCTGGTAACGGTAAATAATGTATGTCTTGGCAAGAACAAATTTACGTTCTGCCATAAGCTTCTGCTCGATAATATCCTGTATCTCTTCAACCTGTAATGTGCCCGCACCGAGCTTTTCAATTGATGCGACGATTCCGTGTATCTTCTCATCAGATATCTTTTCGTTAAACGGAACCTCGTCATTAGCCTTCTGAATGGCAATTATGATTTTGTTACGGTCATAATTAACCTCGCGACCGTCTCTTTTGATGACTTTCATAGTAATCCTCCCATACATGAAAATAGTTAATAAGTTATTATATATAAGCGGGACAAATGCCCTGTTTCAGTGCATTAAATGTAATTTAACACGATTTGCCACGGTTGTCATTATAGCACTATCATCCTGTCTAGTCTACCATATATTGATAAAAATACAAAAAAATACACAAGATATTGTATTTGCACCGAAATAGGGCAATATGTGTATTTACACACATATATAAGAAAATTAAGGCAAAACGACTCTAAATAACAGGGTAGTTCCATACATGCACATATGGTAAAATTACAGTAAAAATTCAGTAAAATTACATAGTACAATCAGAAAGACAACACATTACCGGATTATTATCTTAATCATAATAAACAGCAAAGGTGGTGAGTGGATTGCCTATAGAAGTATTTAACCGGCGTGAGCAGAAATACATGCTGGATGATGAGACTTACAATGCGATCATCGGATATATATCAGAATATATGGAGCCGGATGCGTACAGCACGGACGGAGGCACATACAGTATAAGTAATATATATTATGATACTGCAAACGATTATCTGATAAGAAAATCGCTTTCAAAGCCTGTCTATAAGGAAAAACTGAGACTCAGGACATACGGAACACCGGCACTTGAGGACATGGCTTTTGTGGAAATAAAGAAAAAATACAAAGGGATAGTCAATAAGAGAAGAACATCTATGCAGCTTAAAGAGGCGTATGGTTATCTTGACGAAGGAATAAGACCGGATGGTAACGGACTTAACAGACAGGTCCTTGCGGAAATTGACTATTTTAAAAATTACTACGAACTTATGCCGAAGGTTTTTATATCGTATGACAGGCGGGCTTATTTTGGAATGGAAGATGACAGCTTCAGGGTAACGTTTGATACTAATATACAGACCAGAAGGAATGACTTAAGGCTTGAGTCAGGAGCATACGGAGAACAGCTCCTGAGCCCGGGACAATGGCTTATGGAAGTGAAGATATCCGGTGCGACACCGTCGTGGTTTACCGGAATGCTGACAAAGCTGAAGCTTTACCCGGTTTCTTTTTCCAAATACGGAACAGAATATATGAAATACCTTAATGGTGTAATAAAGGAGACAATTAATTATGTTTAATTCAATTATCAGTTCAACAGATTCAATGATATCGGCAGGAACATCGCTGGCAAGCATGGGTGTGGCAGTTGTTCTCGGAGTCCTGATTTCGGTATGTTATATGTTTACCCAGAAAAAAGGCAGTTATACGAAAGATTATATCGTTGCTGTGGCGGTACTTCCGGTTATAGTATCATTAGTAATAATGCTTGTGGGCAACAGCGTGGCGAGGGCATTTTCGCTTGCAGGAGCATTTGCGCTTGTCAGATTCAGGAGTGCACCGGGAAGTGCCAAAGATATTGCGGTCGTGTTTTTTGCCATGGCAACAGGACTGGCATGCGGACTCGGATATCTTGTGTTCGGAGCGGTGGCAGCTGTTATCATATGTATTGTGCTTATAGTTCTTTGCAAGACTTCCTTCGGTGAGATGAAGACGGCCGACCGCCAGCTTAAAATAACGATTCCGGAGGACCTTAATTATGAAGGTGTGTTTGAGGATATTTTTAAAGAATATACAACAGAATGTACTCTCAATAACGTAAAGACAACCAATATGGGAACCCTCTATGAGCTTACTTATTTAATCGGAATGAAAGCCGGTGTCAGTGAGAAAGAGTTCATAGATTCGCTCAGATGCCGTAACGGTAATCTCAATATATCGCTCGGAGCAGTCCCTGACAGAAATACAATGGTTTTATAAAATATATTTTCTTGCAAAAGGCATTGTAAAGTTATATAATAATTTTACAGTGCCTTTTTTGCATTGTAATAAAATATAGGAAAGGAGGATTTACGTGGGATTATTTAAGAAAAATGATAAACAGACAGCGGTTGCTTTTGTGGATTATGAGCATTGGTTTTATTCGTATACTAACAAGTTTAACATGTCTCCGAATGTTGATGAATGGTATAACGAGATATGCAGTGAGTACAAGCTTGAGAATTTATATTTTTACGGGGATTTCAACAACAGAGTTATAGGACCGGAATTAGAGAAATTAAGTAAATATACCAGAAATGTAATACATACAGCCAGTATGAAAGACGGCGTCGATAAAGATTTTACTGATTTTATTATTCTCGATGCGATATACAGGGAAGCAGCTAAGAAAAAATCACCGGATGTGTTCATTATTTTCACAGGTGACGGACATTTCGACCTGGCAGTTAAATATCTGAGGGAACTGAACAAGAAAGTTATAATCTATGCAGTGAAATTTGCACTTAGCAATAAGCTTAAATCATCAGCCAATTCATATGTCGAAATGCCAAGGCAGACACAGGAACAGCAGTTTTATATTAATCTTATTATTGATTCGCTTAAGCGACTTAAGAATATGGATAAGGTTGCCACATATTGGAAGACAGTCAACAGTGTTGCCGAGTATAACAAGATATCGCCTGAGCGTATCCAGATGACACTTGACGGGCTTCTTAATCAGAAATATCTGTATGAAGAGGAATCGGAATTCAGGGGTCGTAAGCAACGGATTCTCAAAGCAGACTGGAAACGTATTGAAGAGAACCTCGATTGCAAATAACAATCGAAAAGAGGAATACTATGCTTGAGATAAAAGAAAATACATTGGATACCGACACATATCTTATGCTAAGACATAAAGTCGGATGGATAGAATTGTCAAGAGAACAGGCAAAGAAAGCAATCGATAATGCTTTATATACATTATGTGCATATATCGACGGAAAACCGGTCGGAATGGGCAGGGTAGTCGGGGACGGAGCTGTTATATCATATATACAGGACCTTGTGGTAATTCCGGAAGCACAAAAGCACAGTATAGGAGGACAGATCCTTAAGAAACTTAAGGAATATGTTGAGTCGATTACAATGCCGGGTACGCGTATGATGCTATGTCTTATGTGTGCCAAAGGAAGGGAAAAATTCTATCTTGACCATGGTTTTACAGCGAGACCGACTGAGAAACTCGGTCCCGGAATGATAACTTATATTGATAAATAATTTAAAGCTCCGCAGCCTTTTAAAGGAATGCGGAGCTTGTTTTATGAATTTTCTTCTAAATTTTCCCAGTCGGAATATAATTTCTCCTGTTCGGAAAGAAGCTCATCACGTTTCCTGCTGAAATCGGAAGCCTTGGTATGGTCGGTATAAACCTCTTCCTTTGCAAGTTCATTATCTATTTTTGCAACAAGAGAATCAATCTCGGAGATGCGTTTTTCGATTGCGGCTATCTCGTTAAGCCTCTTACGTTCCTTGGCCTGCTGTTCTTTCTTAAGCAGTCTGTCTTCTTTGGATGAAGATGATGTAACATTAGAACCCTGCTTTACGGGAACGGCGGCATTGCCGGAACTTTTTTCAAGGTAATAATCGTAATTGCCTATATAACCGGTTATAGTATGATCCCGCAGATCAAGAATCCTCGTGGCAACAGAATTAATAAAATATCTGTCATGTGATACGAAAAAACAAGTGCCTGTGTAATGATTCAGCGCATCCTCAAGAATCTCTTTTGAATTGATATCAAGGTGATTGGTAGGCTCATCCAACAGCAGAAAGTTGGAATTGGAAAGCATAAGCTTGGCAAGCAGCACGCGTCCGCGTTCGCCTCCGCTTAAATCCCCAATCCGCTTGAACACATCATCATCGGTAAAAAGAAACGCGGCAAGAACATTGCGTATCCTGGTATTGGTCATATCCGGATATGCATCGGAGATTTCCTGAAATAATGTCTTATTCATGTCAAGGACATGGTGTTCCTGATCATAATATCCGCATTCAACATTGGAACCTAAGCGTACGGTTCCGGAGTCCGCATCACATAAACCGTTTATAATCTTGAGAATGGTAGTTTTACCCGTTCCGTTAGCACCGATAAGCGCGACTCTTTCGCCGCGTTTGATTTCAAAGTTTATGCCGGAAAAAAGAGTACGGCTGCCAAAACTTTTGGTAAGATCCGTAACGGTCAGAACGTCATTGCCGCTTACAATGGCCGGTTCAAGTTCAAAATGCATACCCTTGGAGTCTTCGGACGGTTTCTCGATAACATCCATTTTGGAAAGCATCTTTTCGCGGCTCTCGGCACGCTTTATTGATTTCTCACGGTTGAACGATTTAAGCTTGTCTATAACTTCCTGCTGATGCTTGATTTCACGCTGGTTGTTGTAGTAAGCTTTGAGCTTTGCGGCTCTTATCATTGAACGCTTGGCCGAATAGTCAGAGTATCTTCCGGAATATACGGTGCAGATTCCGTTATCAAGTTCTATTATTTTGGTAACTGTACGGTCGAGAAAATACCTGTCGTGTGCAACAATGAGGACGCTTCCGCTGTAATTAATGATATAGGATTCAAGCCAGGCTATTGACGGAAGGTCGAGGTGGTTGGTAGGTTCATCAAGAAGCAATATGTCCGGTTTGCTCAAAAGCAGCCTGCCAAGCGACACACGTGTTTTCTCACCGCCTGAGAGAAGGGATATTTTCTTGTCGAAATCTTCTTCCGAGAATCCGAGACCTTTAAGGACACCGACAACCTCACTTCTTGCAGCGTATCCGTTAGCCTGTTCAAACTCATGGTCGCGCAGCGTATATGTTTCAAGCAGGGCATTAAGTTCGTCACCGGATGCATGCTTCATCTGTTTTTCAAGAGAGCGGAGTGTAAGCTCAAGGTTGATAATATCTTCCTTGACAGTCATTACCTCTTCATATATGGTTCTGTCGGAAGAGATATCCTGATGCTGCGCGAGATAACCGATGGATGCATCTTTGGCAATCGTAACACTTCCGGAGTCTGCTTCGAGTTCGCCGACTATTATTTTAAGAAGAGTTGACTTGCCGGCACCGTTAATCCCGACTATGGCAGCTTTCTCACCGTCTTCAATGTGAAACGAGACATTTTTAAGAATGTCATCGGTTATAAATGTTTTGCATATATTATTACAATTAAGTATCATGATTTAGTTCCATTCATCAAGTATCTGGTGTACCAGCCTTATAATCCTTTCCTCCGATGAATTAGCGGTTTCGTTGACCTCGGTGTGGGACAATCCGCCGTTACCGAGACCTGCAGCCTTATTGGTGATCAATGAAATTCCGAGTATTCTCATACCACAATGCCTGGCAACGATAGCTTCAGGCACGGTTGACATTCCGGCTGCATCAGCTCCGAGTGCACGGACAGCGCGGATTTCGGCAGGAGTTTCATACTGGGGACCGCGGAAATAACAATAAACACCTTCTTCAACGCTGACACCGCTTACGGCTGCTGCATGCCGCGCAATGTCAAGGAGTTCCGGCGTATATATATCTGTCATATCCGGAAAACGGGGACCGAACTCATCAAGGTTGGGACCGATAAGAGGGGAAGGGCACATCATGCTTAAGTGGTCCGTAATCAGCATTACAGAACCGGGGTTAAGCCTGTCGGCAATTCCGCCGGCGGCATTGGTTACAAGCAGGTTACGTATTCCGAGCCGTGCAAATACGCGTATCGGGAGGGTAACGATTTCCATAGGATGTCCCTCATAATAATGAAACCTTCCGTTCATTACAAGAACCTTGCGGCCGTCTATGGTTCCGGCAATAAGTTCACCGGCGTGTCCGGCTACGGCTGAAGCCTTAAAATGCGGAATATCCGAATATTTCATAACTACCGGAGATGTTATTTCACCGGCAAGAGGGCCGAGTCCGGATCCGAGAATTATTGCAATCTGTGGGGTAAAATCAATGTGATTTCTGATATATGATGCCGCTTCATCAATCATCTGTATTACATTATTCATATGCATGACCTCTCTTTCAAATATTTATTTACAGTATACATTAAAGAAAAATTCTTTGCAACTTGCTATATGCAAAGAATAGTGTTATAATTTGTGAAAACTAAAATATGGGAACAGGAGACGGGTAATGTTAATTTGTGATGAACTTGTTAAAAAATACTACTCATGTACAGCAGTCGATCATGTTAATATGAGGCTGGATGACGGTAAAGTGTATGCGATGTTAGGACCTAACGGAAGCGGCAAGACAACACTTATGAAGATGATTGCTGGACTTATTAAACCAACATCGGGCACGATAACAATGGATGGAAATATGCTTGATACGAAAAGCAAAGCTCATATAGCATATATGCCGACTGAAAGTTATTTCTATCCTTATATGACTGTTAAAGATATAGTTGCGTTTTATAAGGATTTTTATAAGGATTTTTCGGAACCGGTATTTTACGATCTGCTGGCCAGGATGGGATTGCAGTTTGGCGATAAGGTCAAGAATATGTCAACCGGCATGCTGGCCAAGTTAAAGATTGCGGTTGCACTTTCGAGAGATGCAGGTCTTATCATGCTTGATGAACCTCTTAACGGAATAGATATTCTTGCAAGAGAGGTTATAATTAATGCTATCATGGCCAATGCCGGAGGAAGCAGGACGATAGTAATCTCAAGTCATCTTGTCGATGAACTTGAAAATATTGTAAACGGAGCTCTTTTTATGAAAAACGGACAGCTTGTGCTTGCCGGGGATGCCGATAAATTAAGAGATGCCAACCGCAAATCACTTGTTGAATTATATAAAGAAGTATATGGATGGGGAGGTGTACCTTATGCTAAAGCTTATTAAATACGAACTCAGAAAAGATATGACACTGTATATTGTTATTTTTTCCATACTTTTTGCACTTGAACTTTATCTTGGCGGAAGTATTTTATGCAAAAGTGATGCCAACGTTGCCATATCAATGATATTGTTTCTGCTGTGTGGCTGGGCAGGCATTATATTCCTTATGATAATGGGTGTTGTCTCGTATGCCAGGGAACTTAATTCCAAATACAGTTATATGACATTTATGACCCCGAATTCGACTTATGCCATAGTCGGTGCCAAGTATCTTACACTGTTTATTGTGACCGTTCTGGCATCGGCACTTTACATTTTCTTTATTTATGCAGATGTACAGCTTGCTATGGTTAAATATGGCAACATCAGGAATATGAGGGAAATGGCGGATCGGATTCTGGAGATTATGGCGGGCACGAATATATCTGATATTATAATTGGAATTGCTGCAGTCGTGCTGGGAATATGGATCAATATAATTCTTACCGTAAGTTTCGCATATCTTGCAATAACCCTGAGTGCTACCATTCTTGCCAATAAGAAGGGCAAGGGATGGCTTGCATTCGGACTCTTTGTTGTAATAAGGGTTGTCACAGCGATTGTATCTTCCCATATTCCGACATTTGATTTCGGTGATTCGTTTGCACAGATGATAGCAGGCTCATGGCTTGTGTACCTGTTTGAAATCTTATTTATAATAGGAACATATATCGGAGTTTCGGAGCTTCTGAAGAGAAAAGTAAGCCTTTAATGCATATGCGGAAGGCTCATTACAAATTGACATTTATCTGACATACTGTTAAAATCATATGTACTGATAAATGTCAATTTTTATTTTCAGGAGGAACATATGGACCGTAATGATATATCACTTGCTGTAGTCAAGAGACTTCCAATGTATTACAGATATCTTGAAGAACTGCTTGATAACGGGGTCGAAAGGATATCTTCAGGAGATCTCAGCAACAGAATGAAGGTATCGGCTTCACAGATAAGACAGGATCTGAACCATTTCGGCGGATTCGGCCAGCAGGGATACGGATATAATGTTGAATATCTGCATGATGAGATTGCGAAGATTCTCGGAATCGACCATGTCCATAATATTATAATTGCCGGTTCGGGTAATCTCGGAAGGGCAATTGCTAATTATGCTAATTTTGAAAAAAGAGGATTTGTTGTCAAGGGAATGTTCGACTGTAATCCGGAACTTATAGGCAGGGACTGCCGCGGCGCTAAGATTATGCCTATGGAAGAGATGGCGGATTTTATCAGGGACAATAATATTGAAATTATGGCACTTACCATACCCAAGACAAGTGCGAATGAAGTTGCCAGAATGGCAGTGGAAGCGGGAATTAAAGGCATATGGAATTTTGCGCATATGGATTTAATAGTTCCGTCTGATGTTGTGGTTGAGAATGTACATCTTTCGGAAAGCCTTATGACATTGTCATATAATATGAATACCAGATAGGAATTGTCTGCTGCGACAGGTGGCAGACTTTTTAACTATATGAACAGAGAGGAATGAAGGCGATGGCTCTTACTATCGAAGAAGTTAAGAAAAATGCGGCATATAAACAGCTGCCGATATTGACACTTGATGAACGGTATCATGTCCTTTTTCCGGAGAAGGATAAGACTGACGAGATAAGGGAATGTGAGAAGAAACTCAATGACCTTTTAAAACGTCAGGGCCAGATTAATGATGACCTTAAGGAAGTGCATAAGATTAAAGACAAGCTCATGCAGTCCATTATAGACAATGTCGAAAATATGGAACTTTCGGAGTCCAAAAGGCAGAAACTCATGGCGACGAACCAGAAGCTGATAATAGAGGCCAAGCTGAAAATAGAGGAACTGGAACAGGAACAGCTTGATATCCCTTACAAAATCCGTAATGCCAACATTAAACTTGTAATTGAATGTGTGCAGGTGTGTTATGACAGAATTCATTCCAATTACAGGGACATACAGAAACTTGCAGCCTGGATTGACGTGACGAGAACAGAACTTAAGAGGAGAATAATAATCAAACAGGACAAGGAAATCGCCAACACCAATATATATACATATATGCATGATTTACTGGGACCTGAGATGATGGAGGTCTTTGATAATAAGGAGGAGAACGGGTAATTATGAAATATGCTTTAACAGGAGCAATGTCAAAAACAGTCGATGAATATACGATACATTCCATGGGCGTTCCGTCGGTAGTGCTCATGGAGAGAGCCGCACTTGAGGTGGCGGGATGTGTCGCAAGAATAGCAGCTGAATTCGGACGAAGCGTCAGGATATGTGCGGTATGCGGACATGGCAATAACGGTGCTGACGGAGTGGCTGCGGCAAGGATACTGACATGGCAGGGACTCACGGTTGATATAATAACCGTCGGTAATGAAGAACATATGACGGAAGAATTCAGACTTCAGCTTGAAATTGCCCGGAAATCGCATATTCCCTATGGTAACATATCGGATATAGGTGAATATGATATAATAGTGGATGCCATATTCGGAACGGGTTTGTCCCGCGATGTAAAGGAACCGTATAATGAAGTAATAGAAATGATTAATGATGCGGGAGGCCTTGTTGTGAGCGTGGATATTCCTTCGGGAATAAATGCTGATACCGGTGCGGTCATGAATTGTGCCGTCAGGGCGGATACTACGGTGACATTTGGATATAATAAGATTGGAATTATGCTTTATCCCGGAAAGGAATATGCAGGAGACATAACGGTTGCCGATATCGGTTTCTGTCCGCAGGCACTGTCAGGCCTTAACCCTGCCAGGTATTTTACACCTGAAGATATATATAAAATACCTGAAAGAGATGCACACTCCAATAAAGGCACATACGGAAGGACGGTTGTCATTGCCGGGAATGCCAGAATGAGCGGTGCGGCTTACCTTGCGGCGGAGGCCTCGTACAGAAGCGGCAGCGGCCTCGTGGAGATAGTAACGCATAACAACAATACTGCGGTGCTGAAGGAACTTATACCGGAGGCGATTGTTGACGGGTATGACAATAATGATGCCGTTGATGTGGTTAAAAATGCTGCAGACAGGGCGTCGAGGATAATAATCGGACCAGGGCTTGGTACGGATGAAACGGCACGGAATATAGTATATAAAGTGATTGATTCGGCAGAATGTCCGCTTATAATGGACGCGGATGCACTGAATATTATCGCAGATGATATTTCTTTGTTGAAAAAATGCAAAAGTACTGTTATAATTACTCCGCACATAGGTGAAATGGAAAGATTGTGCCACATTCCGAAGGATGATATACTTAGAGATATTGCAGGATTTGCTGCACGTTTTGCTGCAGAAAATAATGTCATTTGTGTACTTAAGGATGCGGCGACTGTTGTGGCATCACCGGACGGAGGATTATATATTAATACATCCGGATGCGCGGCAATGAGCAAAGGCGGAATGGGCGATGTCCTGACAGGTGTAATATCAGGTATGCTCGCGTGCAGGCTGGAACCTTTTTCGGCAGCGGCGATGGGCGTATACATACACGGACTTGCGGGATGCGCGGCATCGGAAGGAAAGAGCCTGCATTCGGTTAAAGCAGGAGATCTTTTTGAATACATAGGCACTGTTATGTGCAAATAATCAGTTAGATATATAGAGGATAATGAACAGCAATGAAGAAGTTTACGAGAACTTATGCAATAATACATCTGGATGCGCTCCATGCCAATATCAGACAGGCAAAGGAGAGAGTCGGCGACAATGTCAAAATAATGGCAATTGTTAAGGCGGATGCTTACGGACACGGAGCAATAGAAGTTGCCAAAGCAATTAAAGACGAGGTTTACGGATTTGCGGTAGCGACGGCAAGAGAGGCAATTGAATTAAGGGAACACGGCATCAACAATATGATCCTTGTGCTTGGATATGTGTGCAAGGCAGAATATGAAGAAGCAATCAGAAACCGCATTACATTTGCCATGCTTTCGGAAGAAATGGCAAAGGAAGTATCAGAATGTGCAGTGCAGATGAACGAAAGTGCCTCATGCCATATAAAAATCAACACAGGAATGAACAGAATAGGTTTTGCGGCGGATGAATCATCGGTTGACGAGATAGAAAGGGTATGCAGGATGCCCGGACTTGACTGCGAGGGAATCTTCATGCATTTTGCAACTGCGGATTCAGGCGATAAGACTTTTTCACATATACAGTTTGAAAGATTCATGAAAGTAATAGATGAACTTGCGGACAGAGGAGTGAATTTCAGAATAAGGCATTGCTGCAACAGTGCGGCAATAGTTGATATGCCTGAATATGCGCTTGATATGGTAAGAGAGGGCATTATTCTTTATGGAATGCATCCGTCAGATGAGATGCTGACAGAGATAGAATATAATCCGGTAATGGAGTTAAAGAGCCATGTTATATTTGTAAAAGAGCTGGAAGCAGGTGAAGGAATCAGCTACGGAAGGACTTATATAACCGACCGGCTGACCAGGGTTGCCACGGTTGCAATCGGTTATGCGGATGGTTACCCACGTTCGCTTTCGTCCAAAGGTTATGTGCTGATCCACGGAAAGAAGGCACCTATTCTCGGAAGAATATGTATGGATCAGATGATGGTTGACATTACGGATATTCCGGATGTGAAAGTTGAAGATGTAGTTACACTTATCGGTAAGGACGGCGATGAAATCATAACGGTTGAAGAACTTGCTGCCATATCCGGTAAATTCGATTATGAATTTGTATGCGGAATTTCGCAGAGAGTTGAACGCAAGTACGTTCCGTAAATTTTTGATCTTAACTGAATAAAAACACACGAAAGCAGCAATAATAAAGTTAAATTTAATTGACGGAGTGTGTTTGATCGTGATTGTTAGAAGAGGAGATATTTTCTATGCCGATTTAAGACCTGTTATAGGGTCTGAACAGGGAGGAATAAGACCTGTGCTTATTATCCAAAATGATACTGGTAACAAGCACAGCCCGACTGTTATATGTGCAGCGATTACATCAAGGATGAATAAAGCCAAACTCCCGACTCATGTGGAGATAGACTCTAATAAGTACGATATGATTAAAGATTCGGTTATTCTGCTGGAACAGCTTAGAACAATAGACAAAACTAGATTAAAGGATAAGGTGTGCCATCTTGACAATGAGATTATAATAAAAGTTAACAAGGCACTTCTTACAAGTCTGGAAATTATCCGTACATAGGATATAAGGACGGAAAGGATAATATATGGGCGATGGCCGGACGTATATAGGTGTAGGTCTTTTTGCATTGTTTCTGATAATAGATGCAATACTTTATTCTTTTGAATCTGCACTCAAGAACATAAATGAGAAAGAAATAGATGAAAAATCACAGGAGGGCGATAAGAGAGCTGTACTGCTTAAGAAAATAATGGATAGCCCGTCGCGTTTCGGTGATACTTTTGACGTTATTATGTTCGTGACCAATCTGGTTGCGGGCGGTTACATACTGACAGTTGTGCGTGCATATATAATGAAATGCATCGAAGCCGACAAAACGCTTGTTTCAATTATAACTGCGGTCGTCATGCTTTTGATACTCCTTGTTTTCGGTGTGATGATTCCGAAGAAAATAGGAAAACGCAATCCGGTTAAGACTGCAAAGAGATATTGCAGAATTATACAGGCACTTATTACATTGCTTTATCCGGTATGTGTGGCAGTATCTGCACTATCACATATTATAATTAGAATATTCGGAATCAATCCGGATGAAGATAATGATAATGTTACAGAAGAAGAGATCATCACAATGGTGAATGAAGGCCAGGAGCAGGGCGTTTTGGAAGCTTCGGAGGCTGAAATGATTGCCAATATATTTGAACTTGGTGATAAATCTGCCGGCGATATCATGACGCACCGCGCCTCAATCGAAGCAATAGATTGTGAAATGACACTGGATACCTTTATACAGAACCACATAGACGGCAAGTATTCCCGCTTTCCGGTGTATGAAGGTGATATAGATGATATTATAGGTACTATTCACATAAGGGATGCACTTATTTTTTACAGGAACATCCCGAACAGGGCTAAGAAACTTAAAAATCTTAAAGCCCTGTTAAGAGAGCCGTTTTTTGTGCCGGAGACAAGGGATATAGATGACCTTCTTAAAGATATGCAGACAGCCAAAATACATATGGGCATAGTGGTTGACGAATACGGACAGACGGCGGGCATCATAAGCATGGAAGATATTATCGAGGAAATTGTCGGAAATATACTGGATGAATATGATGATGAAGAAGAAGCTATCACACATGATGATAACGGAACATATGTGGTTGACGGACTTACAGAACTCGATGATATAAATAAGCTGTTGGGAACCGATATAGAAAGTGAGGAATACGATACACTTAACGGATATCTTATATCGAAACTTGACAGAATACCGGACGATGATGAGAAAGCAGTAGTCAAATCTGATGGACTGGTATTTAAGATTACGGAAGTATCGGGTAACGTGATCCGCAAAGTGGAAATCACAAGGGATGAACAGGCACAGACGGATAATGCGCAGGCTCAGGAATAAAAATTTATCCTCCGGTAATAATGATTGTATCATATATTGCCGGGGGTATTTTTATGTCTGAAGAACAAAATAATATTAAAGAATACGGAACTGTAAACAGTGACGGAATAGAAATAGTTACAATAATAGGAGAGATAGAAGGACATCAGAATCTGGGACGTGATTCGAAGACCACGAGTTACGAGCACATGCTCCCAATGCTGGCATCTTACGAAAGAAACACCGGAGTAAAGGGAATACTTTATCTTATAAATACAATCGGGGGCGATGTGTCATGCGGACTTTCGATGGCTGAAATGATTGCAGGCCTAAGTAAACCATCGG
>OHFI01000144.1_pt1 | contig 35708 bp, 42 predicted proteins | sample 1567431 | NCBI WGS metagenome assembly OHFI01 (sample SAMEA3879569, study PRJEB24766) | human gut metagenome | biome: human-associated habitat; feature: feces | place: USA | collected 1985/1987 | reverse complement strand
TTTTTTTATAAAAGTAAATAGTAGAAGAACCAACTGGTTGACTACCTATAAGTTCCCAAGTTCCTCCGTAAGACCAACCTATTTGTTGTGCATTACTTACTGTAGAAGTAATAACAAACCCTTTTTCTGGTTTTAAAAGAAGATTATATACATTTGTATTTCTATCTAAAACGTACAATTTACCTTTAAGAACTTTAAGAAGATAGTCTTTTTGGTCATGCCCTGCTGTTACAATACCATTCTCTGAGTAAATGTCACCATTCGTAAATACATAAGTACCAATAGAATTTATAAAAGTAAATTTACCTTTAGTGTTTGTAATAAAATCTAATGCAGGAAGACATTTTACAATAGAAGAACTTATCCCTTTTGGAGAATTTATAAGATAATGTTTTGACTTTGTTACCCCTCCATCAGCCCAAGTATCTTCATTTGCATTTAAAAGAGATATATCAAGGTTACTTGCATAGTCTTCCACATAAATATATGAAAATCCACTTTCAATTCTATTAGAAAAACTATTGAAGTCTTCCTCGGTGAATCCAAAATAGTATTGGCAACATCTACTTAATTTACCTGTAAAAATTAAATAACTTAAAGAAGTTTCTGCATATAAACCTGCATACCCACACTGGTCTACTGTAATATTATTTAATTTATATTGTCCTGTTCCTGTACATACTATTCCCCATTTAGAGTTTGCTTCAATTCTAGTATTAGAAACAGTACCTCCTACTTGCAATTTTAATCCAACCTCACAACCCCATGTTTTACTATTGGTAAGAATACTATCCACACCTAGGTCTATTCCCACTTTACAACTAAAAACTACTATATTATCCAAAATAGAGTAGTATGGAACTTTAAAACCAATTCCAGAAAAGTTGCTAATAAAAATATTAGAGAACCTACTTAATCCCTCATTATTATTGCACACAATAGCATTTACATTCTCATATAAATGCCTTAGTTCATAGTGAAAATGTGGATTTATAGGAGAAGATTCTTCCTCATTAGTTATTACCTGTGAACTATTAGAAAAGAAGCAGATACCCTCTATACTGAACTTACAAGTGCTTACTTCAATAAGAGTTATATTAGGAGTATCTTTTGTAATAAACTCAGTAGAACCATATCCTAATCTTGGAATGTTACTAACAATTTTAGTATCACCCAGTAAAGTTAAAGGCTTACTAATTTTAATACCTTTATTCATTAAATACTTTCCTTTAGGGGAAATATAAAGTATCAAAGTCACTAGATTTATTTATAATATCCTGTAATATATCTATATTTCCAGTATTATCTAAATTAAAAGTATTAACTACATTTACCCAACCTGTACTGTGGTTAATAGCATCCTCAACACCATCTTGCAAATTGTCATAAAGGTCTTTATTCATAACAGTAACACCATCAGTGGTGTTTCTTCTTGTATAAGCCATTTTCTTACCTCCTTACATTAACCCAAACATTGTTGGATATTTTACTTGAGTCTCACCATTTACCGTTATCTTAACATACTCTGAAATATTATTCAATATCATAGTATTAAGAACACATACAGAGGTGTTTAAAAATGCCATGATTTCTGTATCATGTTCATTCTGCACCCTTGCTGTCTCTTGTACAGTGTCCTTTACAGTGTATTTCTCTAAATCTTCTCCTGCAAGATTTCCTATATCAACATGACCCTCATTAGTGAGTAAGTCTTTATTGAAAGTAAATCCAGTGTTAAGAGAAGCATAAAACCTTTGCTCACCAATTACAAGACTTTCTTTTCTATGAGTATCCTCTGAGTCAAGACTGGTATTATCAGCAAGACCAACAGTGTCAATAGTTTCATCAGTGTCAACACCTTCATTGAGATAGAGATTATCATTCAATCTTACCACAAAATTATTTAAAACACCTTTGTAAATCTCAGTAGACTTATCAGACCTAATTGTGGCAATTTCGGACTGTAAATAAACTACCTTATCAAAGTGTTCTTCTGTCTTTGAGATAAAGTCATCATTAGCAAAAATAGCACTGCCAAAAGTATCACCAATATTAAATCTTGAGTTACCTTCATCAGTAATACCAATAGAAGGAAGTGTTGCCTGTTCTTCAAAGATACTCTTCATGGTATTCACAACAACTTCAAGCACCTTTAATCTTCCAGTGTCTAACATTGGTGTTGTCTTGATATTTGTTGCCACAAGTTCATCTGTATCAATGTAGTCATTTAACACCAAATCATCATTCAATAACTTAAATTGATTATTCAGTGTAGGTCTTAAATACTGATTAGATTTCCTCCGGTCAAGATTTCCCGTCTCTTGAAGAATATATCTTATCTTATCCCAGAACTTGTCAACCTCTACATCATAGTAATAAGACTCATTCAGATAAATACTCTTGTTGAGTCCTAAATCAAAGTTATTGAGAGTAGGGAACAGTCCTTCTTTATTACCACTAAGAAGTCTGCTATGCTCACTTCTCACTTCTGTAACAAAGTCCTCAAGTCTCTCCCTCGCTTGCAATTTCGCTGTCTCATAAAACAGGTACACAAAGATAATAGTAACCTCAATAAAGAATGGCAAAAACTCCTTAATAATTCTAAGGAGTTGTTCTCTATCTGGTAAGTCTCTTGCACCTGTCTGGTCATAGTCCATTTCCAGTATAAGGTCAACATGATAATCATTTAAAAAATCTGGACTAATTACAATGTCCGTTTTTACATCAGAGATAATAGAGGTAAGGTATTCAATAACTGTAGTAGCTCCTTTTCTGGCATAAAGGTCTCCGAGGATAGGAAGTAACTTTCTCAGATATACTTCTGGAATACCATTGAACAGAGGTAAACCATATTGCTCAAAGAGAACACCTAACACTTCAGAAGGAGTTCTCTCTGGGTCATTCAGATTTAAGATACCATTCAATTCATCTACTACAAAGGAATATCCTCCATCAGATAACACCTGTAAATATCTCTTGAGGGCATAGTCAACCATACTGTCAGCATTATGGTACATAACAGGAAGTGTATTATATAATTTTCCACTGAATGTTTTGCTGTCCATTACCTTTGACATATATTACACCTCCTTCACTTTACCACCTGTTACATTTAATGTGAATGTTCCTAAAGTAATAATCTTACTTTCACTGTCTGGTGAGATTATATCACTGTCTGGTGAGATTATTCTAAAGGACTCAACTCCGGCAAAAGTTTCTCTCACTTGACTCTCCAACTCAGACTTTGCAAACTTAGTGTCAAACTTCATGTTACCATAAGCAAAGAAAGTGTTCTTCACATAGTCCTCCACATAGTCTGTAATAGTAGCCTTGTCATAATCATCATCAATGATAAGGTTAGCAGTAAGATTAACTTTATACTCCCCATGTTCTTTAAACTGATAAGAAGTTCCCGGAATAATTCTTGAGTCAAAGAACACTGCAATCTTTTTCAGAAGTTCCTCTGTCATTTCATAACCATGTCTCATAAGATAGAACACATTCATTTTCAGTTTTGTGGTTTCATCTGGAACACCTTTAGCAGATAACACCTCATAGAAGTTGATTCTTAAAAGGTCTGCATAGTCCTGTGCTGTGATTGCTCTGTCTTGAGTCCTAAAAGTGGCAGGAGCATTTTCTCTAATCTCCTCAATACTTTCTTTTTCATGACCGAGTCCTAAAGGTTGGTGAGGATTAAAAGTCTTCTCTACATAAGCCACACTCTCTGAAATTTCAGTGATAGTGTTTGCTTTAACATTACCAATTTCTCCACCACCAGTTCTGTATGAAGCAATGATACCATTATCAAAGACAGCAGGAATTTTACCTCTTGCACCACTACCAAACTCAACATAACAGTTGTCAAACTCGTCCACTGTCACAGTGTAGTGTTTGCTTGTCTCGTCACTATCAATAAAGGTGTTCACTTGAGTCCACAACTCAAATCCATTACCTTCATCAATCATCAACTGAATAGAATCTGTAAGCACTTCTTGATAATTCAGTTTAAAGGACTGATAAGGCTGTCCATTTGAAGTACCTAAAAGGTCTTCATTAACAGAAGTTCCTTGTTGTACATTAACCATGTACTTATACTCACCTGCTTCTGTCTTTTCATCACCAAGTTCTCCGGCAGGAATGATAAGGTCATCTGTAGTCTCAAAATAAACAACAACCATATCAGTACTTTTGGCTGTGTGAACAACACTACCTTTAGGAATGATAATGTCTCTGTCCATAACATTACTTAAAACAAATACCTGTTGGATAACACTGGCTGTCTGGTTCTTTGCAATATACCTTAACTGTCTTGCTAACAACACCGCAATTCTTCTATCCTGTGTGGTAGGCAAGAAACAGTCATTTGCAATTACATCACTGTATAAACTACAAATATCCAGACCATTTGCAAGGCACTCAATAATGACAATACCTGCGTCAGTCTGGCTTGTATCAGTGTATTCCGGCATACGTTTCTGTAACTCCTGTATTAAAAGAGTTCTGTATGCTTCATAATCTCTACTTGTATAATCAATACCTTGTGTTGGTTTTCTACTCATTTACCTCACCTACCTCAAATTTTGCTGTATACCAAGTCTCATACTTGATAATTTTAAAAGTTATAGTAGCAAAAAGAAAGCTACCTTTGTCTGTTGTTTCTACTGTAAACTCAATATTATCCTCAGAAGATTCTACTCTATCCTCAAGTCTTTCAATAGCGTCCATGATTCTTGTCTTCGCTATTGCTTGTAGTGTTTCATCATTCGGTTCAAACACCACATTGATAAGCTCTGAATAAATGTCAGCTTCCATTACTCTCTGTAAATAATGAGTTCCGAATATCTGTCTAAGACTTTCCACAATATGTGTCGGGTCTGTAGCACTTGTGGTTGACATTACTACACCACCTTGAGGTCCAATTCTAAAAGGATAACTGATACCTCTAAAACCACTTTTAGGCATAACTGATTCCTCCTTTATACATTAGGTGCGTCAACTCTTGTATCAGCATGAACGACACCTCCACCGTTCTTACCAACATAAGCATTGACATTTCCTGCATTAAGATTGTAACAACTAACATTACCTTTCACTTCTAAAGAACCATCAACTGTTACTTTATTGTGAACGATTTTTAAGTCACATACACCTGCTCCAACATTTATTGCAATCTCACCATTCTTCATAGTGATAGTGCAATCTGCATAGTTGATAATTCTAACCTTGTTTTTAGAAGAACCATAACTCTTTCCTAAAGGAGTGGTCTCTTTCTGCCACCAGTTACCTAAATACACAGGAAAATTTGGGTCTCCTTTTTCAAAGGCAATCCAAATCGTCTCTTTTGGTTGAGGGAGACAGAAATCTCCACCTGTGTCATAAGCTACTGGAACACAAGGCTCACACCATGCACTTTCTATTTTATCACCAAGAACATCTGGTATCAAACACTTTATTCTACCCCTTTTTTCTGGGTCATTGGTATTACTGACAATACCTTTATAAAATCCTGCATACGTTGTGGACATTTCTATTTCACCTCCTTATGGGATAATCAGTTTCAGACCAATAGGAAGTCTCCTATACTGTGATGGACTGATACCATTTGCATTTGCAATCTTAGGATATTGTGCTCCATTTCCATAATACTTCCTAGCAACACTCCACAGACATTCTCCGGCTTTAAGATAATGAATACGCTGTGAAGTCTTTTTAGGTTTTTTAGCAGGTTGAGTACCCTTTTTCTTTCCGGGTTTTTTCTTCTTTGGAACTTTCTTGTCCACAGTACTTGTAGAGGTCTTCTTTAAAGAGTTTCCAAAGTCCGTCTTAATAACTGTGGCTGAATGAGAATATCCTTCTTTACTTATCTGTCTTGTTACATCTTGCACAAAATATAAACCAGACAGATACTTACCTAATCCATTTAACTTTACAGTGTCTCCGGCAGTGAGTTTAATGGTCTCTTTTGTTGCAATAAACTTTAGTTGACCTGTGAGAATATTGTACTCAATCGTGTTATATTTCTTCTCCGCACTACCTGTTGAAGAGTTCGGGTTAGAATTACTTGAAGTCATATTTCCACCACTACTTGAGGAAGGTCTTCTGTTAGAAGAACCTCCACCACCGCTACTTGAGGAAGGTCTTCTGTTAGAAGAACCTCCACCACCGCTAGAAGACCATTTACCTGTAGTTGGGTCATATGTCATTGAACCGCTTCGAGCCATTAAATCTCACCTCCTTTAACTCCATGTTTTCTTGTTAGGGTTATAAGTATACGACCTACCACTATTAGAACCTCCACTTGGAGTATTCTTTGTTTTACTGTCTGTTGTTCTTTTAGAAGTAACCTTCGTAGAACTCAGTTTCTTATTAGAAGATTTAACCACAGAAGAACCAACTTCAACTTGAGCAGATTCCTTGTTAATTTTCGGGCTAAAACTAATAAGGTCATGTGGATAATTTAAGTAAGTCAAGGTCATTTTTGGGTCTTTCAAGTGACCTTTCTTCACATAATAAAAGGTGTTCCCTATAAGTCTTGCTGTAAATGGATAAACTTCATTACCTGCTAACTGAGTAATAAAGTCAATATCCGTCTGGTTTGATTGTGTGATAGTCTCTTGCTTCTCAAAGGCATACCCACTCTCAATCACACACTTAAAACCATAGCTTTTCACGATTTTCTGTACTACCTTTGCATTGGTAGTATTTTTGAAAGTGTTACTCTTTTTCTTCCGGTTCATTAAGTGAGTGTTATCCATACAGGTAACTGTTAAAAGAGGAAGACCACTCTCTTGAAAGATAATATCAATAGCAGAAATATATCCCTCAAATTTAACTCTATAGGAAACTCCTACCCAACCTAACTGTACTTTTATTTTGTTGTCTTCAATGAAGATATTATCCTCAATGTAAAGAAACTCTGGGTCAGCAATCTTAATGACACACATATCAGAACCATCTACTGTTTCTGTTATCTGAATATTATTGATACACTGCTTTTTATCCATTCCCAACTTTTTACCACTTATCCATACATTATATTCGATTGCAAGAAGTTCTCCATTTTTATAGCTTGACATAGAACACCTCCTACACGTTTACAATTTCTAAGACTTCATCATAATCTGGGATAAAGATTCTGTCACCATACTCAATATCAAACTCTGTTCTGTATTTAGGATTTGCGTCTAAAATAGCCCATCTTAAAGCACATATCCCATAATACTTATAGGCAACACCATCTAAGGTGTCACCTTCTACCCACTCATGCACTGTAGCATTGGCAATATTGAAACTAAATCTACTCCGCATTTTAAGTATTGGACTTGAGTTACCATATCTTGTGTACAGTGGTGTTTGCAAGTATCTTGAATTTTCGTACATCATACTCTTCCCACCTGCCTTAATGTTAATGTGAATCTTGTCATAATAGGTCTACCATAGCTATCAAGCCGCTCGTCATTTACTTTCAGCTTTTTCAGTACACACACTTTAACGAAATAGCCATAAGCAAAAGTAACCGTAGGTGGCTTTTTAAAAGAACTTTTATTATATTCCGGTGGCATAAGTGCTTCAAAGAATTTCCTAGCTGTGTTAATCTTTCCACTGTAAGGTTTATCATACATAAACACTTCCACTGTAAACTCTCTGACTTTACCACCCGAATATTGTGTTAAAGGATAGCTCATACCGGGAGAGTCAATGTCACTAAACATTGACTCCCTCTCATAAGGCACACTGGTAGGATTGAACTGACATACCAGTTTTTTATTGGTTGAGTTGTTGATAAAGTAACACTTCGTCTTTGCCGGACTATCAGCATTAAACTTTCTGCTCACTGTCAATTCCTCCTTCCTAGTAAGCTAACTCTGGGTCTGGTGCATTGATATTCTTGTAATGAGCCATCTTCTTAATCTGCTGTTTTCTTGCAATCTTATCCATGATAAGGTCTGCAAGTCTTTCTGCTTCTGCTTCGGACGCTCCATTTGCTTGAATTACAATAGCACCAGAGTTAAAGGTTACTGAATTATCTGTGTCTCCACCTTGAGTAGTTGTCTGTTGTGTGTTGTTATTCGTGTAATAATTACCCGGAATAACAGGACTTCCACTATCAGTAGGTGTTGGAGTAGGTTTAAATGGTTCTGGTGAATCTACACTTACTTCCGGCAGGAAAGGTGTAAGAGAACTTACTGCGGAAGAGATTCCACTTAAAGCACTTGTAAATGCACCTGTTACACTGCTGATTAGTGTATTATTTGAAGAACTGTTACTGTTAATAAGGTTTCCTACTTTAGAAGCAAGTACACTTATCCACCCAGTATTTCTCTCAAGTGGCATAACAGCTTCTTGACCATTCTCACCGACACCGATTACACTTGGTTTATCAAACACACCACCCTTTTCATACCAACTAACACTAAGGTGTGGTACAGAAGGTGGGTTAATACTAAGACTACCACTAATACTAAAGTGAGGAAGTGCAATATGTGGTAATTGTAACCTACAACTACTAAAGAAATCACTAATCCTACTTAAAGCACCAGATACAATACTCTTAGCACCATTCATTACATTGCTGATTGTGTTCTTAACTGCATTAAACACACTTGATACAGTACTATTGATACTTGCACCTATAGATGACACAGTACTCCTCACAGCATTAAATCCTGTAGACACTGCACTCTTTATACCACTAATGACATTAGAGATAGTGCTTTTAATACTGTTCCAAACAGAGCTAACTGTACTTGAAATACCACTCAATACACTTGAAATGGTACTTTTAATACTATTCCATGCTGAACTAATGAAACTTGCAATCGCACTTACCACAGTAGTTATCACAGATTTGATTGCGTTCCAAATTACCTGTACAACATTCCAGATTGCTTGTAAAGCAGTACCAATAGTGCTTACAATAGCACTGAAAATAGAAGAAATCACATTCCAGATACTTTGTAGTATAGTGCCAATGAAGTTAAAGATAGCACCAAACACACTTTGAACACCTTGCCATATTCTATCTAAGTCACCAGTAAAAATTCCCACGATAATATCAAGAATACCGCTAATAATGTTCATAATACCACTTAAAGCAGAACTTATAATATTCACAATAGAATTAACTACCGTGACAATAACATTCCACACACCTTGAATGAATGTGGAGATTGTACTTATAACACCTTGAACTAAAGGTACTAAAACATTAACAAGAAACTCTCCAACAGAAGATATAGCACTAATGATAGCTTGGAATACTGGACTGCTTGCAATCTCCTGTGCTTTCTGTACAATGAAGTCTTTCACTTTACCAAAAGCACCACCAATCATTCCGGCAACTTCTACAACTTTATCTTTAAAGTTTAAAAAAGCGTCAATTACTGGTTGAATTGCTGTTTTTAAATTCTCCCAGATAGAACTGAGTCCATCTTTTAAGGAGTTCCAGATATTCATACCTTCTTCTTTTAGAGTAGTCCAAATGCCAGACACTTTCGCTTTAAATTCCTCCCAATGTGTCACTGCATAAGTAATAATAGGTGCGAGGACTGCAATAATCGCCGCAATCACTGGTGCTGATAAACCACTAAAGAATCCTACGATAGCACTACCTATACTTTGCAAAGCTGGCATAATAACTGTACTTCCGAAATTTGCTAATGCAGGTCCGATAGTCTGTGTAAAGATAGGCACAATCCTTGAAGCTATATTTGCCAGTCTTGGAAAGATTGCTCCCAACTTACTTGTCAAACTACCCGGAGACATTAACACAGAAAAAGCGGATTTGATAAAACCACCAAGTTTTGTAAAGGTAGGGAAGAGTTTAGTAACAAACTTTCCAATACCACCGATAGCTCTACCTACACCACCAAAGGCTTTCGCTAATGTTCCTACAATACCTACTACTTTTGCGACTTTACCAAAAATACTATCAAGTACTTTAAACACTGCAAAGAACACTATTGCTTTAGCTGTGAATTTACCGAAACTCTCTCCGAATTTGAACCATGCGTCAGCGTCACCACTGGAAAGTAATTGGAAGAAAGAAGTCAGCTTTTCAAGAGCTGTGTCAATAAATGTTCCTTTTAAGTTTGTCTGTAATCCTTGAATGAAATTCTTGATACCGTCACTTACCTCTTTAAATCCTGCAATAAATCCTTCTTTAAATAAACCGAATCTATATTTAAGGTCAAGGATTGCTTCAATCAAAGGAAGAACCCCTAACTCTTTTGCTTTTAAGAATGTGTCCTCACTTAACGTAAATCCATCTTCACTATTCCACAATTCTGATAAGGCACGACACACAATCATTAACTTCATAAGACCTACAGTGAGGTTATTCCAGAAACCACCTTTGTTCTGTAAGTCAGTCACTACATTCACCATACCACCAACACTCATGTTGATAGCGTTTCTGGCTGTAGCAAATGAGTTACCTAAGTGCTGTACAAATCCAGTCACTAAAGTTCTCATACCTGCAAAGTCTGTCTTCCATGCAAGGTACATACCACCAATGGCAAGACCTAAAGGAAGAAGTCTGGCTGTGATTGCTTTCAAACCTCCTACAAGAATACTCTTCATAGAGGAGAAGCTACCACCCATAGCCATGAATACAGTTGCAAGCCCGGATAATGAGGAAACTACTTTAAGTGCCAAACCTGTTAAGGTTAAAAGGACACCTGCAAATGCTGTCATCTGTATTACAAACTTGGCAAGTTTCGGTTGAGTGGTGGTAAGTTTAGTAACCCATCTGATGAAGTTACCAATAGCTTTACCTGCACTCACTAAAGGTTTAATAATAAAACTTAAACTCTCCGCAATTACTTTCGCTATAGAAGCCATATCTGCGTCACTGATTTCAAAGATAGCACTGGTTACACCCTGTAATGCTTCTTTCAAATCATTAAACACACCTGCGTCTGCAACTGCAAGGAAGAGTCTTGTAAACTGGTCGGACACGTTAGAAAGTGTCTGAGACCATGTATTCATATTTGACATCATAAGACCTGCAACACCTAAGTTGTCTGCAAGGTCAGCGAAGTCTTGTGCAATCTGTTCTGGTGTATCTCCCCATGAACGACCCAAAATACCCTCAACGTCAACGTCAAGAGCATTTTTAAGGGAACGTACTTCACCACTGAAAGCATTTCGGATAGCTGTACCCCACTGCATAGCAGGTACATCTGGTCTAAATGCCATAAGGTCTCCAATGAATCCCATCAGTTCTTGTTGGAATCCATTTTTCGTACTTGTTAGAGTCTCAAATGCGTCAAGACCATTCGCTGTGATAGTGGTAAACATACCAGAAAGGTCATTGATTTCAAAAGGTGTTTTAGCCGCAAAGCTCATTAACTTACTAATGGCTTCTTGACCTTTTTGTGCATCACCTGTTAAAGCATTTACAGTGATACGCAAACTCTCAAACTGACTACCAGTATCTACTGTACCTTGTAGCAGTTTTTGGAACATACCAGTAATGGTTGTTCCCATACTTAGAAAGGTGTCACCTAACTGCCCGGTCATTGTTGAGAGTGAACTCAGAGCAGTCAAGTCTGCCATTCTATTTATAGAGTCTGTTGACTGCTCTGCCATCTGCGTCAGTCGCATTAACTGATTCGCCGCATTGTTTATTCCGGCAGTAGCGTTGTCAGTGAAGGACAAGATAAGTCCTAAACCAAAATCCATGAGGTAAACCTCCTTTCTTCTTATCTATTTTCTTTATAAGAAGACTTTGGAGTATTACCACTATTATTGCTACCTTTACTTTCGGCTTTAATCTGCTGTTTTATTCTATCATTCCACACACCTCTTTCAGTGCATGGCATATTCCAAAGCTCTTCTCTGCCCCAGTGATAGAAATAAGCAAGATTGTGAATTTCCATGACAGTTACATCAATGGGGGAGAGAACTAATATCTCTTCCCCCAAAAATGCAACAAACTCCATTAGAAAAAATCAGAACTACCTACCTGTCCACTAATGTCTTCACCACACACATCACAAGTGATTTCAAGGTTGGTATCAATGCCGAAAACATTTTCTTTAATTAAATCCTGCAAGTACTCTCTGTCTCTTAAACTCATATCTGCCACTCTGTCATTAAATACAGGTGTTCCGTCATCAAAGCTCATTAAACGTGTTAAGAGCATTGTTGTGGCAGAAGCCATGTTCTTCTTAAACAATGGGAACACAATCTCTCTGTCTTCTCCGTTCATCTGTTTAAGAGTGCCAATCTTATGTACTGCTCCCTTAGAGTCTTTGTAACCTCTACCCGGCAGTTCAAATCCATAAGTGTACATTCCATTAAACGGAGCGACTTCAAACTCGTCAATTCCAACGATAGTCTTTAGGGTTGCTTTACAGTTCGGGCATTTGTGGGTAAATGTAATCTCATTACCCTTGGAGAGCTGTCTGACTTTCATAGCCATGTAGTCAAGGTCTGCTCCCAGAAGACTTCTGATTAACTCTCCCCACTTCTTCGGACCGAGTTCTTTTCTGGTTTTGCCACCAATGTCTACCACTGTTCTCTCTAACAGTACATTGACTAATCTACCACCATTCGCTCTAATCTCCGGCTTGTTGATTGCTTCTTCATCTTTACCATTCATTTCACGGTAAGAAAAAGTTCTGAGGTGTTCACCCTCATACTCAATACCTGCTAAAAGAGGTTCGTCTCTGACAATACCATCTTCATCAACAACACTGTCATTCAACTGCCGAATATTCTCCTGCTCAATCTGTTCAACAACACTTGCCATACTCTCGTCTTTTGCTTTCTTTAATGCCATAATCAATTCCTCCATTAAAATAATTATTGAAAATTTGCTACCCTTATAATACAACAAAAACCTCCCTAATGCAATAGGAAGGTTTCTGGTGTTTTATTTCATTGTGTGATTACAGGAAGTACTCAAATGTCATTGTCAGTGTTTCAATGATTACATCACTGCTTGTAGCGTCCAAATCAGCACATTCATACTTACTGAACCATGCTTCTGCACACTTAAACTCTCTGCGGATTTTTCCAAATCTGTCACAAACTTGGATAACCACTGTGTTACGAACCGTGTTGTTGTTAAACACTTTCTCATAAATACCTTGCAGGTAGTCATCAGCGTACATACCTCTTTCAAAGGTAACATCACTAACAGTCTCTCTACCCGGAAGTTTATGTGTATGGTCATACATATTCTCAAGGTACTCAACTACCTCTACTTCTCTACTGAGACCTCCGACTTTCTGAAAGCCTACACCAGTAGGAAGACCCGGAATAGAGACTCTGAACATGAAAGACTGTAAAGGGTCTGCTTCAATGGTTCTTGAAGCCATAGCATTTAAAGCAAGCCCTTTAAACATATTGTATAACTTATTCATGCTTTATTCCTCCTTATTAAGAATTACTTGCCATAGAGTGAGCAAGTTTGATAACCACAAACTCAGCAGGTTTAACAGGAGCATAACCAATCTCAACATACAGGAAACCATTGTTGATAGTTGCGTCTGTGTTGTTGGTAGCGTCACAAGTGACATAGTATGCTTCTTCTGCTGTACCTTTCAGCACTCCATTTAAACGGAGAGTTTCAAGGAAGTCTTGACAAGTAGCTGTCACTCTACTCCACAGTGATTCGTCATTTGGCTCAAACACTGCAAACTGTGTTCCGGCATACAGAGACTTCTTGATATTGTAGTTGATAATTACATCAGTTACATATCTCATATCCGCTTTCGGATTAAGACCTCTTGCACCCCAGACAACAATACCTGCATTTGTTCTGGAAACAATACAGATAACACCCACAGGGTTAAGTTGACCAATTTCAGCGTCAGTCAGTTTCTTCTCCATAGAAAGGAAACCTTTAACTACTGCGTCAACTCCGGCAGGTGCTTTCTTGATACCCTGCTGACCGATTACTCTGGAATATACACCCATCACATGACCTGCTGTTGGAACTGTCTTTGTACCATTTGTAAGAGGGTCAGATACAACACCCCACGGATAAGCAAGACAACCACCATAAGCACTGATACTCTTTCGGTACTCCTTGGTCTCTTTAACAGTAGAACCAATCGGCATATCCAGAATCGGGAATAACATATGTGTGTCACAGTAGGTTAAAATTCCATCATTAACTGTTTTAGAAGTCTGCCCCGGAATAGCAAGAAAACTTGCGTCATCAATGGTACTGCAAACCTCAAGTGCAGAAACGTAGTTACTGTCAGCTAAATCTTCAATACCATCTGCTCCGTCAGCAAGAGTAATTGTCTCCTCCTGTAACTTTGTCAGTGCTGTTTCAGCTTTAGCAACAATCCAATTCTGTGTGGTAATGTTACTATTGATAGTGTCCACAATAGTATCTTTTGTTACTTCTGTAATCGTTGCCACTCCTTCATCAGAAGAATTCATAGTAACAATTACATCAAACACCTCATTGGTGTTCTCTACCCAGTCAGCACTTTTCTTAATCTGAACAGTAGGTGCAACTGCTCCCGGATATTTTGCTTCAATCTGCAATCCAGTGTTTAAAGTATATGTGGCTTTTGCTTTCTTTGCTGTGTTAGAAGCAACACGAACAACATACACAGAACTTCCACCATTAGCAAAAAATCCATATACAGAGTACGGAAGGTCACTGCTCTTCATAAAAGGTGTTTCAAGACCATTTGCGAAATTCTGAATGAACTCTGTCCAAGATGATACTAAAACAGGCTCATTTACAGGACCACTCTTCATAGCACCAATCAGAATACCGATTGTGGAACTTGCTTGCTGAATAGGACTTGCACCAGTTGATACGTCTTGAATGTAAACGTCTGGTCTATTGAAATCCATAGTCTATTCCTCCTTACTTTCTTTATTGTCAACTGTCTTTTCAACAGTAGGCTTTTTAGCTGTCTTCCTTTCGACAACCTCTCTCACTGTCAGAAGTTCTTGTTCCGACAGATTTTTCAAATATCCGGTGTACTGTTTATCACTAATCTGTTTCTCTTTACCCGGAAACAGTCTTAATGTTTTTCCATCACCGAGAGTACAAACAATAGGTCTGTTAATACTCATATTTTTAATGATGTAGGACATTTTCTTCCTCCTTTACAAGTATCACCTGTTAATAGTAAACTTAAAGCAATTACTCCGAACTTTCGGAAGAGTCTGCTTTCAACACTCTATCTGCAACCATGTGAACATTATAACCTACTTCGTCATCTAATTCTACCCATATCACATAAGAAATTACAGAATGGAATAATCTTTTTTGATTTTTAATCAAGTCCGAGGACTTCATACTCTCATTCAGTAACACATTAGAAGACCTTTCAACACCTCCGTCATCAATCACTTTCAGATTGAACTGTCGGAAGTGTTTCATAAGCCATGTTCGTGTCATGGTATTTATATCTTCTTTATATCTCGACCAGAAATCAATCTGGTATATGAGATTAAAAGGTACTGCTGAATCCTGCATACTAAGTAAATTCTCTTCTTCATTCTTACCCATAATCACTGGGTTAGGATTGTATCTCCTTGCGTCAAACCTATTAAAGATGTGAGTAATCGTCACACAAGGAATTTGCTCTTCCCTTAAATCTTCTTCTGGGTCTCTGACAAACACCATCTTATCTGTTACTGGTTCTATTGTACCCATAGTCGTAAGGTACTTAACTGTATTCAGAATTTCTTCTTTCAGTCCTTTTTCAACTTCTTCAAACCAAACATTAGCCGACATTTCTCACACCTCCTTATGGCTCAACAATCTCTTTAAACAACTCTTCCCAACTTTTCTGTAGCAGGTCTTTTACTTCTTCAAAAGTTGGTCTCACCAATGGTCTTGGAGGTAACTTATCAGTACCATATTCAAGCCATATCATAAGCTCACTCATTTTCATTCCACCTTCATGTGACTTCCAAGGTGAAGCACCTACAAAGATTGTACTGCCAGTAGCACTTGACTTAATACGTCTTACTTCAAGTCCATTTGCTAACTGTCCAGTCTCAATCATAATAGTAGTGTCACCACCTTTAAGCTCAACTGTGTGGTCTGCTAATGGTGTCCAACCTAAATCTTGGCTGTAGATATGACCTTTCATCTTTTCAAGAACCATCTGACCATCTTCATAGAATTTTGCTTCAAAAGCAGGTTTCAACTTAACTGCAATATTGCGTAAGTGAATACCTGCTCTATTCCAATCTCCTGTCATTTGAAGTTTCAGTGACATTCAAACCACCTTCCTCTTCATTGTCATCAGTGATAAAAATGGAAGTAACATCTGACCTGTACTCACATTCAAATACAACAGTCAAGAATACATCTTCCACAAAGGTCATAGGCTTTACATTCTTAATCTCATAGTAAGCACCATGAAACTCAATGTAACCTCTTCTAAGATACTCCCAATCTTTCTCAGTTTGACAAGCAACACCTTTGTCTCTTAAAGACTTATAAGGCACTGTGAATTTTGGGAGGTCTTTAAATTCCGATTCTACAACCTCGTCACCTTTGGCTTTCATATTACTCTGGGTTTTTGCTACAAGTAAGACAGGCTTTTTATACCTTTTGACTTTTGATTCTCCATAAAAACCACCATCTGTATCTGGACTTAACAGATAAAGATTTACTCCATCACTCACACCGTCTGTGAACATGATAGAGTAAACTTCATTCAATCCATCTACGAAAGCGTCTTGAATCTCTTTATCCATTAGCACCACCTCCGAAAGAATCAATATTGATTTCCTCTTCGGTCATTACAGGAAGGGTCTGGAATGTGACTTGCTTATATCCAAACAACTGATTTCTCTCAATAGAAAACACTGCCAAATAATACTCTTTTTCTGGTTGAAGTCCAGTGACTCTTTTGTGTGTATTTCTAAAATTCATTGTGGACATTACAAGTTTAGCACCTTCCAGAACTTTATCTTCTGCTTTTGTTCCCTCCTTGTAAATATCAATAATAGGACTTTCACTCACATACACCAGATATTTACCAAAGTGGTCATTATTAAAAGAAGACCAACTAAAGGCTACTGAATCAGTGGTAATCTCTCCTACTTTAACTCTCACAATAGGAACAGGACCATGTTCATAGTTCCTTAGTGAGTAGTGGTTCTTTGAGCGAATTGTGTCATAGGTGGTTACACCTTGAATACCTGTGTTTGGGTCTACTGTTGCTCCTCCACCATTTTCTACCCAGTCTTCATACTCTTCTTGAGCGTTTTCTGCAAGTGCCATATAGTGTTGAAATCTCTGGTTACGTTTCAACTGGTTATTATTATCCGCTGTAAGGTCATATAAAGGTGCGGAAATAACTGCCAGTTTCAAGTACAGTTCTTTCTTTGACACTAAAATCACTGGATAATCAGAACCCGGTGGCAAGTCAGTAGGGTCTTCCATAGATGGATAGACTTTTGACATACCCAGTTTAAGGAACATGGTAAGTTCTTCATCAGTCATAGACAATAAAGCCGGGTCATTAACCTCCGCTTCTTCATTCTGTACATTTACTGCACTCCTTAAAAGAGTTATCAGTTCATTGACTGTAAAAATCATAACACTTACCACCTTTCATTTTCTTTTACAGTGGTGCTAAAATTCCTGCTTTATTAAGAACACTCTTAACAAACTCCGGCACATTATAGCACTGACCTTCTTTTAAGTCATAGAGTTCACCACCAATGAAACATCTATGGTCTCTGTTGGCTCTTACTCTTACATTCTTATGAACCACAGTCTTGTCTTCAACTGCTTTGCTGTCAATTTCGACCTCTGGTTCTTTCTCCTCTTCTGGAACAGACACTTCAACCTCTTTGGTCTTGTCTTCAACTTCTGTATCAACAGATACTTCCTCAGTCTCAACTATAGGAGACTCCTGTACTTCAACTTCTGATGTAGTGTCCTTTTTTACTGCTTTCTTTACTGCCATGATATTTTCCTCCTTAAATGTTTAAAATAAATAAGGGAGGGAAGATAACAAGTGTCTTCCTTCCCTTTCTTTCTTAGGCTACAAGATGAACTTCCATTTCTGCTGTCTTAGCACCAGAGGTGGATACAATCGTAATTGTACCTGCCTTTGTGGTACTTGCAACAGTTAAAACACCTGCTGTGGTAATGGTTGCACCTGTATGTTCTGCTTTCAAAGTATAAGTCACACTGTTTGTCATTTCATCACCGAATTGTGATACTGCTTTAGCCACATAAGTAGCTGTTGCATTGGCACTTTCGGGAATCTTCACTTCACTTGGACCATCTTTAAAAACTACACCTGTGAACACATCTTCAACTAACCCTTCAAGGATTCCTGCAAGTTTCTCTGGTGTCTCATGTGCATAGAAGACTGCTTGTTTGATAGCTTCAAACTTTTTACTCATATTCACACCTCCGGGAATGAATTAAGCTGTTTCGATAACAACACCGTACTCGTTATTCAGAATACCAGTACCCCAGATAGCGTACCATGCAAGAGACTGTTTACGTCCAAAGTCTTCAACACCATTGTCACGAAGCTCAACAGGTAAAGACCATGCAATACCATAGTACTCGTCACCGAAGATAACTGCCTTATACACATTTGCAGTTGCAGAACCCTTTTCAGCTCCCTTAACAAGCTCTGCGTCATAGGCAGGGTCAGTATTGGCACAAGCACCATTGCTCATAAGAGTTGTTTCAATGAAACGAGTATCATCAATACGACCAATCTCACCGTTAAATAACTGCTCTGGTGCTCCATAGTTAGAAGCGTTAATCCATGCACTGTCATCACGAAGGTCACGACTCTGGTGAGGGTGAACGAAACAAATCCAGTAAGCACCTTCACGCTTTGGAGCGTTGTTTGTTGCAAGAATTTCAATAGCGTCCTTGATTGTAGACACCTTCATCTTACAGGTTGCATCCAGATTTGCTCTGTCAGCTACAGGAGTTCCATCACCTTTTGAAGCAAATACAATGTTTGTACCAGACAGTGCTGTGTCACGAAGTTCACAGTCAAGCACCATAGCATAGTCACGACCCAGAAGAGTTGTAGTACTTGCCATAATGTCATCAAAACTGGACTCCATCAGAAGTCTACTGTTAGATACAGCGTTACCATGCTCGGTAACAGTAATCTGTTTCATGGAACTGCTGAGTGCCTGTGTAGTCATGTCAACCATTTCAGTCAGCTTACCACCAAGTTTCAGATTGGCATAAGTCATCATGGAAATAGTAAGACCCGGTTCAACACCTAACTCAGTCTTTCTTGTTGCGAATTGTGCGAAACGCATAACAGGCAGTGCCTTAAACTCAATCTCCTTGGAATACACCATACGGATTGCGTCTGTAAGTTTTACACCGCCATTTTCGTTTGTTGTAGCAGTAGTTACACTACTTGCCGCATGAGCCTTCATGCAGGCTTTTCTAATAAAACTTGCAAAAATGTTGTTTTTTGCCTTGTTCATCACACGATTACCTCCTTGATTTATTTTTAATGTGTGTGGTTGCAGTAAAGGTTCTCCTTTATCTCAATCCCTGTTTTCTACGGAACTCTTTATATTCCGGTGAAGCAGGGTCTAAAGAAGCTAAGTACTCAAGAGAATATTCATTGTCCTGCTGTGGAGAAGCCGGAGGATTTGTAGGATTCTTAGGAGTTCTCTTATCTTTCTTAGTAGTAACTCCCATCTGCTTTCTAATCTCCTCACTTCTTGCCAGTGCAGACTCAAGACTCTTATCAAGTTCCTCAACAGTGTCACCAAACACTAACTCTGGAACTAAAAGGTCTTCTTTGTGTTCTGCCAGAATTTGAGTCTTATGAGTTTTAACCTCATACTCTTTCTCAAGTTCTGCTCGGACTTCTTTCTCTACCTCTTCTCTGTTCACAGGCTTTTGACCTTCAAACTCTTTCACCTTAGTGTCAAGAGCTTCTTTCTCTTTCGTGAGCTTGTCAATCTCTGCTTTCAGAGTTTTGACTTCCTCACTGTCACCCTGTCCGGCAGTCTTCAACTTATCCTGTGCTTCTTTTAACTGCTTCTCTAAATCAGCTTTTGCCAGAAGGTCGGTGTTGTGCTGTTCTGTCAGTGTGTTGACCTGTGTTTGAAGTTTCTCAATCTTCTTGTACTGTTTGTCTTTCTCTTCTTTTCTAGCTTTCGCAATCAAATCCTCATAGTTGATAGTAGGCTTTGTTACTGTAGGGTTATTACCCTCACCACCTTCATCACCCGGTTTCTCTTCTGCAAATGCTTTAAGAGTCAGACCATTAAAAAGTTTTCTCACGATTGCTTCTGTACTCATAGGTCCTACAATAATACCACGTTTCTTAGTCATAAGTGTACCTCCATACTTTTTGATTTTCTTTATACTAACACATAATAATCTGCAAGTCCAGTAGTCTCACAGATTATTTTATGTGTTTTGCACTTCTATTGTACAGTTCCACCACCATTTTGTCCAGTAATTTCTGTACGAACTTGTTCAATAGGTGTTTGTCCATTAGTCATACCACTGTTAATTTGGGGTGCTTGACCTTGCATTTGATTCTGATACCACATCTGCTGTAACATAGGATTAAAGAGTTCTGGGTGTTCCTCTCTTTCCTTATCAATCTCTGCAAGTTTCTGGTTAATATCTTCTTTACCGATTCTTTCCATAGCACCATGTCTACACTCAAGACCCAGTTTCATTTCTGATTCAAGTTTCTGTAACTCAAGAAGTTCGTCCTTCGGAAGAGTGTCTGGAAGAGTAACCTCATTGTACAGGAAGTCTTTCTTACTGATATTATCCGGCTTCTCAATCAGTCCTTCTAACAGTGCAATATGAAGAATCATTTTATTCACTGTCTCAAGACTGGTCTTTGTACACTGTCTCTTTATCCTCGTTTTTTCAATCAGTGGCAGGTTCATATACTGTAAAGCAACACCACTTGTGTTACTGATAGCATTAGCACCACCTAAAACTGTCTCTGGAACACCACCAATTTCACACATAGCTGTCTTTAAAGAATCTGTGTAGTTAGAGCTTGCTCCTAAATCTCCCTGTAACTCAAGGTTTGCTACTTTAGCGTCTTTTGGAAGACCTCCCCACACTTTGTTAGCACCCTTCTCAAGATTACCAATCTTTGCTCCAAACACACAAGTAATAGGTGCTGAGTGATAGTCAATGATTTCAGAAATATCACTCCTCTTAGTGTTCAACTCCACATTCAGAGGAATAATGTCTTCAAGGTCTCCCATACCATAAGTTCTTCCGGCAATCGGAAAGTTCTTAATCTGGACAAAAGGAATGATACCATAAGGGTTATCCATTTTGTCAATCTCTTCTTTATCTTCATACACAATGATTTTATCTCTTGTCCACAACTCTTTGTAAATCACAGTGGTAAGACTTGACCTTCTAAAGAGAATACCAGTATTCACTCTCTTCTCAATCGGGTACATGATAAGAATGGAATCCAGTTTATCTTTGTCATGTGGATTGAAAGTTGGAAAGACATATTGTGTAGGAAGTACTGTAAGCCTAATCTTTCCATCTGGATATTCCTCAAATGGGTCATCTAAATCTTCTGGTGATTCAAAGGACACTTTCATCCATGCTTCACCTGTGATACTCTTAGTCTGACCGATTTCAACACACAGCTCGTCTCTCTTATTAGAGTTCCACACTGCATTTAAGAAGTCATTGACTGTTTTTTCAACAATCTTCTCCGGCTTATTCTCAAGTTCGTCTGGGTCAATAACACCATCATGATTCTGGTCTCTAACAGTGGTGTCAATTTTAGTATCTCCCACTGTAACACCTTTATCATCAAGTGCCATAGGTGTCTTGATAGAAAATCCCTTACCAAACTCAAAGGACACAAACTTATTAACAAAAGGTCTACAGTAGTTAAAAGTTACTTGTGGGCTATCAAGGTCATCAATACCTTCCCAGTGATAACCCTCATAGAAGTTCCATGCTTCTTTAATCTTTTCAAGTCTCAACACTTCAAGGTTTGTAAGGTCTCCTTCACTGACAAGACCACCAATGTTAAGACTCTCTTCTAATCCTGCATTATATCTGTGTTTAAAAGTGTTCATCATTTACCTCCTTCTTTTTCCTGTGAATCTGTTTCTGCTTCTCTGTTGTTTAGCATACTGTGTGAGTGGTTTGTTACCAAATAACTTGCTTCTGTCTTTTGTCTCAGTGTCATCTTTTACACCCGGTTCTCTTGCTCCCCATAATGCTAAAGCCCATGAGTCAGGGTAATCATCATGTGCCCCTCTTTCATCTGGGTGGCTTACTACAAGATTACTACCACTGTAACCTTTCTGCAAGTCTGTCATCTGCTGAATGAATTTCTGGTGTTCCTTTGTCTTTTGTGTCTCTTTACTGTTAGGGTATTTCGCTCTACCAGTGTTTATCTCTTTATCCAGATTCTTATAAAGCTCTGACTTACTCTTAGTACTAAAGACAAACAACTCAACCTCATAATTTACATTGGCTCTGATTCTCTGCCCCAGACTTGACTCTCTAGTAGCGTCTACCACTAACTTAGCAATTCGGAAGTTTTTCAGATAGTCCATAATGATTGCATACTGTTCTTCATAGTCCTTTGCTATCTCTGGGTTAATCTCTAACCAGTCTTTAATGTATGAATTATAGGCTAAATACACTTCCTCCTCTTGTGTTTCTTCATTGTAGGCAGACTCCATTAAAACAGGATTCTCCCAGTCAACTTCTACTATAGTGATGATAGTACTATCTGCGTCTTTACTCTTTTTATCACTACCCCCACCAACATCAATACCTCCAACATGATTTGCTTGGAGGTCTCTGCCAACTCTATCAAGGAAACTGTCACCACAATTCGCTTCAAATTCATCAATGTCAATAAACATACCTCTTGAGATAATCCACTCAAGGTTATATGACATACGGAATTCATCACTGTTCTCTCCGAGACTTCTCTTCTCCCTTTCAACATACTTTGCATATCTTGGATTGTACTTCTGTACCACCTTATAATTATACTCAAAGTGATTTCTAATCTTGATACGCTTTTCTTCATAATCCTTTTTGTTTCTCTGGATTGCTTCATAGAAATCACCCTTAAAAGTTGTTGCAGTACCAATCTTACAAATAGTAGCATTGTAAGCCGCACCCATAGGGTGAATAGACTTTCTGATTTTGTAGTTACTAATGTCCTGTGCTTCTTCACAGATAATGAACTTAAAGGACTCACCCTCAATATTACTACCATCACTAGCAGAGATAGCAGTTACAAATGAACCATTACTAAGTGCTACAGTCTGTCCATTGGAAGTAGTAAACTCAAGTCTAAAGTCTGGGTCTTCCAGAATAGCAAGACTTTCTTTACACTGTATTCTGGACTTCATTCTTCGGTAAGTAATTTGTGCCTGTCTCTGACTTGGAGCGAAAATTCCTACCCAGAAACCATCTTTAAACATTTGTAGTCTTGTGTCATCTGCGAACATTGGCATATTTGCCAACTGTGGTAGGATAATCATAAGACCACCAACTGTGATAGCAATAGTCTCAGTCTTACCACTCTGACGAGCAAAAAGAGCTGTAATTTCAGCTCCATCATTTTCTAGTACAGACCTTATGATACGTTTTGAAAACTGAGTCTGATACTTATACATTACCCTTCCAGAATATGCTTCACAAAAGTTATAGATTCTGTCTACCAACTCTGTAGTGCTTATTCTTCCTGCATGGACTGTCTCTACAAAAAACTCATAAAACCAATCCGTGAAAAATGCTAAAATAAGTCTCACATTAAATAGCACGATTTTTACAATCCTATTCACTTTCTCACCTCAATTTCTATATAAAAATAAAAGGGTAAAGACTTTTCAATCTTTACCCTAGTATAAATCATTCTGCTTTAATTGTCCATACAGATTATCTCTTATATCCTCTTGTGTATCTTGGTGTGGTGTTCTTTTTTCTGTACTCGCTCAACACTTTGTTGTCCTGCTTCTTACATATCTCAACTACTCTCCGGCACGTTTTAACATCAAACATACCAATGTGACACTCTTCTTGTGGGATATGTAACATGGCTGATAACCAGATATAGGCTTCTTTTCGTGTCATCAAACCAGATTTCCAAAGAGTATCAAAAGCGTCATGTGCTTTATGTTTCTCTCTTCTTAAAACACTGTCAGCAAGTCTTCCCAGTGGAATATCTGTTCCGGGATGACACCCTACATAAGAGTCACACTGAGGAAAATTACTACACACCCACATCTTTCCATAATTCTTATTATTGTGATACACAAAATGGGAATCTCTTAAAACTACATTCGCTCCACAATAAGGACACTTTTTAGCAAACCCATAAGCAGACTTACTTGGTTTATCTTTTCGACTCATTACATTCCTCCTGCTTGAACATGGTCTTTCCATGTACACTCTAAGGCTGACTTGTCTGGTCTCATTCTAAAGAAACGAGGGTGTCTCATTTTACCAGTGTCCTTAAACAGCTCATTTGCTTTAATCTCTACTACTTCACCTTCAAAGGTATATTTCTCCCAATCTTTGCTCTCAGTTATGTGCTTATTATTAGACTCTTCTTCTGGCATAATTTTCACTATCTCACCAGTCTTCTTGTTTCTCCATGAGAATGAGAAAGTGTTTCTCATATCATCATTGAAACCAGAACAGTCACCTACTTCAACTACTTGACACTCTTTACCTTCAAGTGTCATTGTCTCAATGTTAAATTTCTTACTCTTCGGAAGTTTCTCAATTTCCTCTGGGGTAATAATTACACCATATCTGATGTTACCCACCATTCTGTAGTAATGAAATCTTGTTACAGGTCTGAGACCTCTGTTTAAAAGACCTTTGGCAGAAGTCTGACTCATAATATCTACTCTCTGTCTTCTGTCTTCAATGTCTACCCAGTAACCCCATCTGTCATTTGGAAACTTACCTTCATATTCATCTGTAGGCTCAGTGAAGCCCATGATGACACACTCTCTTGTCAAAAACTTCTTGACTTTGGAGTATTCCCAACCTCTTTTATGGTGGTATCTACCTTCTTTAGACTTTAAAATAACTCCCTCTCCACCAGTGGCTACAATTAGCTCATAGTAACCTCTAGGTGTCATGTACCCCGGCTCTTCATGTAAGCACTTGTACAGATTAGGGTACACCTCTTTTTCGTCTTCAAGTGTATCAAAGAATGGGTCTTCCTCAAAATCCGTAATTCTATTCATTAACATATCATGAGCATATAATTTATCACCTGTCACTGGGTCAGTGATGTACTCTCCACAAACATAGAATGGTACAAACTCTATATACTTACTACCAGTCTCTTCTACTGCTTGCTTTAAATACCGCTTTCTTTTTATCAAGGACATTTTTCTAAGGTCAATACCTTTATACTTGATAATATCAAAAGCATGGAGAGAGATAAATCCTTTCTCAAGCTGTCTGTCTACAGCTTTATCCCACAGACAATTCAGTGTACTTGACACTTCTTTGAATGGCTGATTGTTAATGAACATTTCTCCATCAAGAACAGTGCCATCAAGCTCTGGAACATCAATATCCCGAATGTGTGGAACACTGTCTGTGTTCTCAGTATAAAACCCACTCTTCTTACTCACTCTTCGACTAAACACTCTTGAATAACCCATATCTGGTCCATTTGCAGTTGGCTGACTAAAATACTGATTGATACCTCTAGTTCCATCAAACTTCTCTTCGATAATGTTTGTCTCTTTAGCAAATTGTTCATCCTGTTCTTCCTCAGTCTCTAATTCTTTGGCAGTCATGGGTTCATAACCTTTAACACCTGCAAACTGATATACTTCTGGACAATTCCACTCTTCTTGAGGAAACATTTCTTCAAGCTCAGTTCCATCACCAAAGTAAAGTCTATTGTCAGACTCTCTGTGTAATGTACTAAAGTCTTTCTTCATCAATTCTACCTCACTTTCTTTTTCTATATCTCTATTATATCACATAACACAGATACTATAAAATCACTCCTGTATATCGTCCGGTGTCTCTTCAATGTTACTGTCTCTGAGTTCCTTGAGTTTATAGGCTCTCAACTCTTTCTTCATTTCCTCATGCTCTTTGATAACCTGTATCAATTTAGCAAACACTCTTCTCTTCTGTTGGTCTCCTGTTGAAGCAATACACTGAATACAGTAATTCTCCAACTGTTCAGAAGTGAGTGAAGCAGGTGGAGTAGGTTCGTTCTCCTGTTCTACAGGCAGGTCAACCTCTTTTAAAATATCACTCTGTTTTCTACCACCTTTAAATGTTACATCAATTACTTCATGCTTTCCCGGGATGTGTGGCATACTACTTTTCCTCCTTCACAATAATAAGCTCATTTAACAGTTCTTTAAGGTTTCCCTGTGTGTTCATGCTTTCTATTGGCACAAGTCTATTTCCCGGCAATAAAGACGCTCTGAGGTCTTCTACCTTGTCATCATTGATAACAATATGACTGTAAATAACAGGGTCGCATATACCGGGGTCTGGATTGTACACACCAATAGGACTGAACTGAGAACTAAACATTAGTCTCTGGTTTTCCGGCTTAGTACAATCAATCATTTTTGCTACTGCCAGACTGGACATAAACATCATAAGGTCATACCCTTTGTGTGGCAGAACTTGACTCAAATTCAATGACACATAGTTTCTCTGTCCTAAATGGTCTACTTCATGTTCTACTACTAAATTAGAGTACGCAGTTCTCACCGCAGTTACAAAGCACACAGGCACATAGTCTTCCTTGTATGCTTCTTCTCTGGTGTCAAAGTACTTTAAATCATCAAGCACTTTATCCAGTTTTACATTTTTCTGCACCCGAATATTCTGTTTGAGCAGGTCTTTCTTTAAACACGCTATCACAATACATTCCTCCTTTATATAAAAATAGGGAACAGATTTCTCTGTTCCCTAATCTTAACACATCTGACCTAAAGGTTCAACTTACTCAGCTTCGTACTCTTCTCCGCAATTCTCACAGATGAACTTTTTGGATTTCTTCTCATACTTGAGCTTACGTCCACAGCAGTAATTCTCTTCATCAATCTCATAAGGGTCTCCTGCTTCATGCTCTTCACCACCATCATCAATGAAGCGTTTCTTAACCTCACAGTACATAGCAACAAGGTCTTCAAACTGGTAATCATCACCCAGAGCTTCAAGCTCTTCCTCAGAAGCATAGGTCTCAAGGAATGTCTGAATGTCCTCTTCTGTGATAGTGTCATTCTCAACACCTTCGATAATGTCTGCCATCATAGACTTGACTGCTTCGGCTCTCTCTTCACTCATGCCATCTGGATTGTTTACACCCTCTGGGTCATACTCTGGGAAGTAAGACTCTTCATTAAACTCTTCACCATCTTCATCTTCGGCAGTCTCTTCTGCTTCTGCTGTTGTCTCCTCAACATCAGCTTCTTCCTCAGACTCGTCTTCGTCATCATCCTCAAGCTGAACAATGCCATCTGCGATTGCTTTCGCTAAAACTTTGACAACATCAGACTTCTTGCCCTTTGCTTCAATGTCAAACTCTGCAAGGTACTCAATGATTTCCTTTGCAGACATATCTTCGGTAGCTTCTGTAGCCATCTGAATGTACTGCTCGTCTACTTCCTCTTCCTTTGGCTCTTTGGTCTTTGCAGACTTTTTCAGACCGCCTTTCTTCTTGTTGATAGGAACAACTTTTCCATCATCTTTTGCAGGTGCTTCATCTGTCTCTTCCGGCTCTGCTTCATTCTCAACTGTAGCAGAAACAGTTACCTGTAACATTCTCTCAACAATCTCGTCTCTTGTACCCTTGCAGGAAACACCAACACTTGCACCCAGTTTCTTGAGTTCATTAAACTTCATGCTCATAAGCTGTTCTCTTGAGAACTTACCTTCAACTGTTGCTTCTGTCTCTTCCGGCTCATTCATAGCAGGCTGTTCTTTCTGTACTGCCTGTCTGCGTGTTGCAGACTTGGATTCCACTGCATTTCTCTTCTCTACTCCACCTGCAAGTTCATCTCTCAGAATAGTAGCACCTTCAATAATTGCATTAAGTCCTTCGATAATTCTCTCGTTTTTCATGTGATTTTTACCTCCATAAATTCTTTAATATGTTTTATTTTTGAGCTTTCATTTGCTCTGTGAACACAGTATAGCACTGGTGTTAGTGAGTGTCAAACACCTTTGGTTTAAGGTCTCCAACACGTTTCTTTAAATACGTTACTTTCTCCTCAATCTTTAACATTTCAGAGAACAGTCCTTTCACTGCTTCACTCTTCTTATCAAAAGGAATAGTGTCAGAACCTAAAACTGCTTCGTGTCTTGCTTGTAATTCTTCATAAGTACCTGTCAGTGTTAAAATAAGGTTATTCAGAACACCGACATTTTCATTAGAGACTTCTTTGATAAAGTCCTCCATAGGACTATCAATAAGAACTCCCAAACTGCTTTTTGACTTCAATGGTATTCACCTCCTCAATCTTGTAATTTCAGATTCAAGTGTATCATTGTCAGCACAAAAACACAACTCACCAAAATCTTGACTGGAAGATAGACCTCACAGAAGAATTGATAATACACTACACACACAAGACCTGCAATCATGCAGAAAAATGTAGCAAGCATAGTAATCTTCCGTATAGTGTTCAACAGGTTCACCCAGAAGGGTATGAACTTATCAACAACAAACAGTTCTATTCTCCTAAAGAAGTACTTCATACTGCAATCACCTCCTTCATAGATAATAACCCCATATCTACTGCTCGGTTTGTGTATCTCTCTAAAAGAGAATAAAATTGAGGGTCGTGCATAACACCCTTTCTCCGAACATAGTTAGGATTTGTATATTGGAGGTGATGACACACCTCATGTATTGTATGATAAAGCACCGTTGAATAAGAAAACATAACCTTCATCTTTTTATATTTATAAGGATAAATTCTCACCTCTGCGACTTTACCCTCATACTCTGGAAAATATCTGCCATAGAATGATTTACTGTATGGTCTAATCACAACATTAAATTCTTCCACTGGCAGTCTCAGCTTTTGCAGGTCAGAGACTAACCTGTGCTGTAACTCTTCCTCACTAAGCATATTAAACAACCTCCTAACTCTGTAAGAAAGAGTATAACACAGGTTACTCTCACTGTCCACTTTATGCAACTAACAACATTCCTCCGGCAATTCTCTCAAGCTCAATTCTTCTCTCAAGAGTGAAGTCCTGTGCAACTTGAGTAATAGAATTGATAAGACCCCATCTGTTTCTGTTGTAAGTACCATCCTGCATAAGATGAATAACTTTACCAGTACTTTCATCAGACATATTTGTGGAGTTCTTAATACTCTCAATAAGCTCCTTTAAGGAATCTTCATCTTTAAAAGCGTCCTCAAGTGAAACTGTGGCTGTGTTCTTAATACTTTCTACCACCTTTGCAACAATAGGCTCTACTAAATCAAGGGCTTCCTGCAAATTACTCTGGAACGCTTCTGTTGTGATACCTCTGTGTACTTGGTGGAATAACACTCCAAACTTCTTCGGCACAATCAATCCATTGGTACACACTTTCTTCCAGATAAAGAAGTTCACTGTCAAGTTACTTCTACCCACATCACTTGAGTCAATGGAAAAACCCGGATAAAGGTCTTCATTATCAACAGGAAGTCTTGTAGGAGAAACCAGTCTCATGTGCAATCTCTCTTCATTTAAGAAGAATCCCTTAATACTGTAGTCATCTACAGGAAATGAGTCCTGCATACTCTGTAAAATGGTAGGTGTATCACACACTGAATATCTTGGTGTGAGGACACCTCTAATCTTTCCATCATACTCACGAATAAACAGGTCTTTGTTAAAGTCACTCAACCATGAGTTCATGTTATCCTGTGCAAGTTCGATTCTGCCGGAACTAATACACTTCTTCATATACTCATGTGGAACACCTATTTTATTACATAACTGACCCATAGCGTGTCTGGAAATACTAGGTCTTCTCACTTCACCACTTTCAGTAGTGTATGTGATACCTGCAAGCTCATTTAATCTCAGTCTTTCATCAGTAACATTCCTTACTGTAAAATCTTCACATAAACTCTGAATGTTATGTGATTTGTCCAGTATCATTTTAAATGATACTTTACCCATATCAAGTAACTCTCTTGTATCTGGCTCTTCTGTCGGAGTAACAACCTGTGGTGTAATAATCTCCTTTGGTCTTTTCATCAGCTTCATGTTATATCTCCTTTCTATAACTGCTTCATTCACTCAGCTTGTACACTCATTATAGGATAAAAAGAGAAAGAGGTCAAAACACCACTGTGTCTCAACCTCTTCACTATTATACATCTTCTTCTAATAATACCCTCTTAAAGAGTTTCGTCACTACTTTACCCGGCACTGTATGAGTTCTTACATACTTCTTTGCTTCTTCCGGTTCATCAAATGGCACCCAGTTAGAAAGATAGTTACCAAGTGCTTCATTATAACGTGGAACACCACATACATAATCTCTCATAAAGACTTTACTCTCAGCACCTTCTAAGTCAAGGTCTCTAATAGGACTGTCCTTTCTCTGTCTCAACTCATTCATAAGCTGTTCCGTAGAAATACTGGACACTTGAAAATTGATACTCTCAACTCTCTCAAATCTATGTGTCTGACCTGTCTGATTATCCCATCTTTCAGCAATAGTACCTTTATCAGTCTCAGTACTGCTCCACTCTTCTACAGGTCTCACAAATACTCCGTATTCTGGGTGACACACATTAAAGTAGTAGCATACCCAAATGTCTCTCACTGCGTCTTTTGCGATATTCTGGACAAAATAATACTCACCCTTAAAGTGTCTGTACAACCCCGGCTTTACTGTAATTGGTTCATTCATTTGTTTTTCTTCCTCCATTCTTTATATTCTCTTTCTCTGTCATGCCACAACTTAATAAACTCTTTATCTATTGGCTCACCACATGGGTGCATAACAGGCTGTTGTTTCCAACCATCTTCTGTCTTCTCCCAAATCGTTTCATATTTAGCAGACCCAAATAATAAGAGTGAAAATAGAAGTAAAATAAGTAAAATAAAGATGACAACAATAACACCAATAACACCTAAAATAATAAGTAACACTTTCATTTAGTAGTCCTCCTTACTCTCATAGGCAAACACTGTTCCATCAACTGTGTCATAAACAGGTAACTTATTAACCCAATTTTCAGTAACACTATCACTGTAGAAATAACACACATACTCTGGTAAATCTGTGCCATGTACAATGACCTTATACACATTTGCTAAAGTCTCTGGCTCAACTACTCTATCGTCCATCATTCCATTGTATGCTACTGAAAATTGAGGACACCCATTATTCTTCTCATAGATGACTTCTTCAACACTGCTAGGAAATTTACCACTATGTAGTCTATTTAAGATTACTTGACACACATACTGTTGACTCAGCTCATGCCCTTCATAATCACCTGCTTCTGCTTCAACACATTGAGCAATCAAATAAACCTCTGCTTCTGTGAAATAGTAATCAGCTATTTCTACTTCCTTCAACTCGTCATTTTCTTTTAACAACTTTCCACAGTCAATCTGTAATTCTTCATAACTCTCTTGCCATGAATTGACTATTTTCTCATTATCACTTCTCTGCTTGTCTATTAAAGCTGTCTGCTCGTCACTCACCTCCAACAAGTCCATATAATCATCATTGGTCTTTATAAAGAAGACAAGAAATAGCACAAGCAATACAAGGATAATTCCTTGATAAACACGTTCCTTCACTTTTATAAACCTCCTAACTAAAAATAGCTTGCATGATTTCTCACACAAGCTATTCTATCATTTATTTTCGTGTTGGTAAAGTTTCCACAATGGAGTCAATAACCTTTCTCACATCAGAAGCACCAGAAACAGGGTGCCCCATACTTCCACTTCTATCAATAAGGATAGCACTGTAACCCTCAATGTCCTGTAAGTTATCAATAGACAGGTCAAGTGCTTCTACTAAAGCGTCCATGACTCTTCTCTTTCCGGCAGAATTACTCAGATTGGAAACTTCCATATATGCACTGTAGAATCTGAATGGTAACAGTCTGGACTTCTCAACCTCTTTCTTATTAGTAAGTTTAGCCACAATGCTGTCTACAGCTTCTTTATCACTAAACATACCTGCTCTGTCAAGTGCTACAAGGTTTTTCACAATAGCCATTACAGAAGAGGTGTCAATAGACTTCTTAACATCAGCCTTTGTAGACTTGCTGTTGCTGTTTTTGGACTTAGCAAGCTCACTCTGCACCTGCTTCACTTCTTCACTGCCACCAAACTCTACATTACCCTCAATAATCTGCTTAAAGAAGTCTCTGCTGACTCTGGACTTAGCCGGATTAGGTCTCAACAGCTTTACACAATCTGCCATAGACACTTCTCTGTTTTCTCCCAGTGCTTTAGATAACTGATACTCATTAAAGGACTCCAACTTGTGCTGTAAAGCCTTTCTCAACTGCATTGGAAGTGGCTGATTTCTGTGGTTAGTTTTATTCTTACCACGACCTTTTGTAACAACATCAAACCCGAACACATTCATCTGCATTGCCATAATGTCAGTAATGTCTTTACCTCTTCTCACAATATAGTCACTGTAAGTCTGTAACTTATTCTTACCAGTCACTTCATCAAGAAAGTCCTCACCCTTAAATCTTGGGTCATTAAAACAAGCTGTGAGTACTGCCAGAGGGTACTGAATCATATTATATTCTCTGCCAATTCTGGCTACCTTGAGTGCATACTCAACGTCCTCGTCTGGGATTTCTGCAATCAATCTCTGGATTTCTTTAAAATCACTCTCAGCAGTCTTGCCCTTCTCATAGAAAGTCTTCTCACTGAAAAAGCTACCCAACACTTTGCTAACAGTGTTTCAAGAGTGTTCAGCTTATGTACCACACTTCCCTCATGGTTCACTGTCTTTCTGGTGTCAGCTTTCATGTTTACACTACCACGTTTGTTGTTCATTGTTGCCATAATAAATTCCTCCATTCTTTCATGTGTTTATATAATAAAAGACCTAAAAATCGGGGAATTGTGAAGTCCTTTAATCTTAACTCAAAGTAGCAAGAAGAAAACCATTATTGTGTGAAATCTGTGTGCTTCATTAAAAGTGAAGTGCCTTACCATTAGGCTATCTGTCAAATGCTGACGGAGTAGGAGTCGAACCTACAAAATGATGTAAACAATAACTACACAATCCTGCTACAATTATTTCTTCGTTAAAATTAGGAGTAAAGCCATTTAGCTGAGTTTCATATAATGAAAGTTTTCAAGACTTTTGCGTATTCCAGTTTCGCCAAATTGCTTTTACAGAGCAATTATCGGATTTGAACCGATATATTATGATGTAAGCTAAATGTACACAACCCAATTACTATTCTCTCATAAAGTGGAGTAAAACGATAAAGTCTGTTTGTTTATCATAATGGGATTTGAACCCATATTTGTTCTGTGTTAGAAAACTGTCTTAACCATTTGACTATATGATGTAAACTTTATCTGCACAACCACTTAATTTACTTTTCATCAATAAGGAAGAAAAACGTGAAAGACTTCTTTTTCATATTGTTGGAATTGAACCAACTACACTTATTTCCCAAAAATAATGCTCTACCGATTGAGCTAAACATGATGTAATCTTTCACTACACATTCCTTATTTGTTTTAACACTGCTTTCAGCGTGTTTACACTATAGCATACATTCTGAAAGCTGTCAAACTGCCCTTACTGGATTTGAACCAGTGAAATGCAGGAGTCAAAGTCCTGTGCCTTACCGCTTGGCGAAAGGGCATTAAAGCTGACATTTTCTCACGCATTTACCTTCCACCAGTGACACTTCTTAGTTATCACCAATGGTACAGTCGAGTGGAGGGGCTGTCAGCTCACCTAATTGGCTTATCTCTAACACATGAAAGTGAGAGTGTTTCTCCGGCACATTACCTCCGAAGAGTCGGAATGACACGACTTGAACGTGCGACAAATAGATTAAAAGTCTACTGCTCTACCTTCTGAGCTACATTCCGATTTTAAGTCACTGTGATAGGAAAGTCCGGCTGTTATACTTCGTTCACACTTCATTGGATAGACTAAAGTGATTTCGGCAACTATCTCCTTGTCTGCTACTCATACATATCCGTCTCGTCTATCAAGACCTTTCGCTTTGGCAATCAACAAGTTCGTGACTATCAGCATTTTTATGTAAGTCCTCCACTTCTGGAATACCTTACTTAGTCGGCTGACAAGACTAAACTGACTCAGCAGGACTCGAACCTGCGACTTTCTGATTAACAGTCAGACGTTCTACCAACTGAACTATGAGTCATCATGCACACTCATGTAGTTTCCGTTTTCCTATTGCTAGCATTGGTCTCTGCACAACTGAGTGTGTGATATAGGAATTTCCTAGGATTCCTATAACTGAGTAGGAAAGTATCGAACCTTCTTTACAACACTGTTGCAACACAGGTGTTTTCTTCCACAACAAAGCTACTCATTAAAGGTAAGTGTCTGTAGGCTTTCCACCTACTTGCAGGTTTGGTAGTTATCGTCTAACTCACAAGACCTCTTTTACCCAGTGACTTTTCTGGCAACCTTACGGATTTGTTTCCACTGACTATTGCTACACAGTCTTAACCACATGGGAATATGGGCTGTATAACTCATTTCACTTACCAATAGTGGTAAAGGGTACTATCACCTCGTCCTGTTATTATCGGGTGAATTTAGTAGGTACACGCATTACTGCATATTGTGTATGACCTCTCTTACCACTAAACGGAGTGTACAGGACTTGAACCTGTGCTACGCATATAGCGTACTAAAAGATTAGCAATCTCTCCTCTTCACCAACTTGAGTAACACTCCATTACAGACAGTGTGATTTTAACACCCCTGCTCACTTACTTACACCAAAGGGCTTTGGCTGTAAACTGTCTGCGTCTCTTGAAGACATTTCAGAGTATATCACAGCTTAAACTTGCTGTCAAATCACTCCAAAAGCTGATTATCGTCTAACACCTGTAAGATACAGTTATTCATCTTTCTCCACACCTTCATGTAAAAGATAGCAACCTTCTCTTCGGTGTCATTATCTAAATCAAGTCCGGCTTCATTTGCAAAAGCATGGAACATTTCATGTGCCACTATCTCACAAGTCCTAACATCACGTTCTGTCTCACTACACCCATTTTCTTTAGAGTGTAAACAATACAGCTCTTTGTCATACATTCGGCACTCACCCATGTTACCTTCGGAAAGTCTCTTTAACTCTTTTCTCTTTCCAACTTGAACATCATAGTCAGTACCTAACACGTTTACAGTAGTGTGTTTCATAACCTCACACCTCCAAGAAACATAAAGTAAAACAATCCTGCAATCATCACTGTCAACACAATGAAGAGTGCTAAGTAGAACCATTTCAGCTTGTAATCCACAATTACGTTTGGTAACTGTGATTTCTTACTGTCATTTGCCATCATGTACACTAAACAGACAAACCAACAGAACACTAAAAACACTAAAATGGCGATTAAAATAAATCTCATGTACCTTCTTCCTCACTTTCTAAATTTCTTCGTCTTTCTCTGACTGGCTCTATTATATCATACTCACTAAATCAGTCAAACGTCCTTCTCGGCTCTTCCGGCATTACGTCTTTAACAATAAATTATTTAATTATTTATATATTATATATTA
>OHFI01000139.1_pt1 | contig 37064 bp, 37 predicted proteins | sample 1567431 | NCBI WGS metagenome assembly OHFI01 (sample SAMEA3879569, study PRJEB24766) | human gut metagenome | biome: human-associated habitat; feature: feces | place: USA | collected 1985/1987 | reverse complement strand
TTGTGATGTTGTTCATCTCAACCTCAACGCCGATTGTCTGCTTTTTCATTTCCTCGATTTGTCTTAATGTCTTTGCGTTCATTTTTATCCTCCGTTGTTCGGCTTTTCTTTGCCTTTCGTTGTGTGTATATTACCGTCATAACGGAGTAATAGCAATACGACTACTACACAAACATATACACTATATATTGTGTATATCTGTGGCTATTCTTCATCGGTACAGACCGATTTTCCCATTGATAGTTCGGTATAAATCTTGGTATATCTCTCACATTCACTGCCCTCACTGGAAATCATTCCTTCAAGAAAGAATGCCATAGCCTCGGCTCTGGAATCCCATACTTCTTCCTTGCCGTAACACACTGTTTTTACCGTATCCAGCTTGCGTACTTTGTCCACATTAAAAAGCACGTTTAAACCACAGCCGTTATCCCAATCAACAAGTAAGCTTGCCGTATCATCAACACCTTTTACAGTGCCTTTCGTACCAACAGGCGGAGCTTGCACATCGTTCATTTTTACAAGTTCAATTCTTGTGCCGATTGGATATTCTGACCGTACTTTTTCAACAATATCTTTGCTTGGAAACTTCATCTGATTTTCCTCCTCAATGTTAGTACTACATATATCACTCAGAACAGACAAGATTGCAAGTGTAATCTTGAAATTCTGCCAAATAAACAAACCGCCGAAAATTCAGCGGTTTTAAGTGTGAGTATTAAACAGTAGTAAATACCTTAATGGGAACATTCTCATTTTTGCAGTTTTCGATTACAAAGCGTGTTCCGTGGGATTTGCCGTCCCAAAAGGCGAGAACCATATCGGCATATCTTATTATTTTCAGATTTCTTTTTAAAGGTGCTGACCGTCCGTATCGTTCATATTCGGGCAAAAATTCCGTCAGCTTAATGTTGTGAGATTTTGCATACGCTCTTGCACACCTGTCAATCCCTCTTGCACCTCCGCTGACTATTTCCGTTGTATCTTTGGGAAGATAGTCACCCAGATTGTTGATTGTAAGATTTCTTGAACCTACTACTGCTACCTTCATAATTTCAATCTCCTTTTAAAAATATGACACCACTATGACACCATAATATCACCACTTTCGTTATGATGCAATAATTGCGTTAAAATGATGTCATAATAACATCGAGGAGATTTGATTATGGACGATAACATTTTAAGATACACATTAAGAGTAAACCGGACGCTTTTTCAGAAGTTCAGATATATTGCAGACTACGAAGGCCGTTCAGCAAATCGTGAGATTGAGCAGTATATTAAGCAGAGGGTAAAAGCCTTTGAGGAAAAGCACGGCGAGATTGAAGTGGATAAGGACTAAGAATTTAAGGGCGGATATTCCGCTCTTTTTCTTTTGCAATCCTTGAAAGCACAAATATTACGACATTAAGACAAACTCCGTTGCCCCACATCTTGTATTCTGCACTATCAGAATGAGGATTTTTCAGCCACTTGATTATCTGCTTGTCAGATTTTACTTTTGTGCCGTTAATCTCGGCAAAGGTTTTGAAAACATCTCTCCAGAAAGCAAACTCTTCATCAGTCGGATTTTCCGTTTCAAGTCCACTGCACCACCAATCGGGAAAGCCTTGCAGTCTTGCACATTCCGTTGGTGTTAATCTTCTCACGATATAATTTGGTTCAAGGACTCCGTTCTGAAATCCCGGATTTGTTCCGTTTACAATGCATCCGCTTTTCTCTTCGGTAAAGGTAATACATTCAGCTTTCATCTGCGGATAAAAACCGTAGCTTGAATTGTCATTAACAATTGGCGGGTCTTTGTAATCGGTAGCCACAAGCGTATTTGCTTTTTCCTTTTGTACCTTTGTAAAGAAAGATGCCTTGCTTGAACTGTAGGTAGGAGTAGCAACAGCACCGGGACCCTTTGCAACCATTGTCGGCTGTTTTTCTGTTTCAACGGCAAAGCCATACTTTGCGTTTTGCCCTTGATTAAAAGCTGAACGGTCAATGCCGTAGGCAACTGCGTGTTTGTCAGTTGCGTTAAGAGTAAAGCTGACATCTTCGTTTATGCCGTCACCCTGTGGACCGTTCTCGTCTTTTCTTCCAATCATTGAGCCTTGAATAGATACAACTGCAATACCGCCTTGATTACAAGAGGGGTTTCCTCCGTTTAAATCAAGTGTCCGTGAAGTTTCAGCCTTGTAAAAGCCACTGTTCGGATTATCGGACTTCATTGAACTGCTGTCCTTTGAGCAGATGCCGTAGGCTTGCGATACAAATACAGTCTGGTCATTGTTGCAGGACAGTGTTGCTGATTTATTATCCTGAACTAAAGCACCTTTGCCGCCACCGTCACAGCCACTTCTGATTTTCAGAGTTTTAGGGGTTTCGATTACAAACGGCTGATTATTCCCACCAGTGCCGTAGGTTGAAAGAACTGTGGGAGCTTTCTCAACAGGTCCTGTGTATCTCGTATCCTGACTATGGTTTTCAAACATCACGGCAGCCGGAACTGTACCGGCACGAATGGTGGGTGAGGTTTCTTCCTTATAGCCTATGCCACGACTCTTTGCGGAATGTTCCGTGCAAAAGCCTGCCGACTCCAACACGCAGGGCGGATGGTGTGCCTCGGCACGAAGTGTGCAGGTCACATCTTCGGTAATATCCATTCTGTTGCCGCCTTGGTCATTTAAAACTATACCGTTTCTGCCTGTGGACATACCGCAGTTCACACCTATTGTAGAAGATACCTGTCCTGTCAGCTGACCATTGTATCCGTCAAAGCCTGTTGCTCCAACGCAATCTTTAACATCTGTGGGAGTTGTTTTCCTCTTGCAGACGCTCTGCGGAGAATCCCCTGACAGGCTTTTTTGCTCAAATAGTATTTCTCCGGCACATTCTCCTGCAAAATCTGCGACAAGGTAGATACGTTTTCTTCGTTGGGGAACTCCCCAATATTGAGCGTCAAACACTCGCCACGCAACGGAGAACGCATCTCCCACGATTTCTCCTGCGTTTGTCCATTTTCCGCTTTCAGGTTGAGATACAGATAGTGTATCGTCTTTGATTTTACAGATTTCTTCGAGGACTGCCTTGAAGTCTTCGCCCTTGTTTGACGAGAACGCTCCGGGGACATTTTCCCAGACCACAAATCTTGGATATTCGCCATTGGTTTTACACCTCATTTCTTTTACAATTCTTACCGCCTCATAAAAGAGGTTACTTCTTGCTCCCGACAGACCGGCTCTTTTTCCGGCAACGCTCATATCCTGACAAGGACTTCCGAAGGTGATTATATCAACAGGCGGAAGTTCTGCTCCGTTTAATTTTGATACATCACCACAGTGTTTCATCTGCGGAATTCTTTTTGTAGTTACACGAATAGGAAACAGCTCGATTTCCGATGCCCATACAGGTGTAATTCCTGAAAGAAGTCCTCCTAAAGGAAAACCACCTGAGCCGTCAAACAAGCTACCGAGGGTTAATGCCTTACTGTTCATCAGCACTAACCTCCAAATCATCAAACTTAATAGTCTGTCCGTCACGCACCACATAAACATTTTCAGTTGTGCCGACCTGTTCGATATATCTTTTCACGATTACATCGCAGTATTTTTCGTCAAGTTCTGATGTGCAACATATTCTGTTTGTCTGCTTACAGGCAATAAGTGTTGAACCACTTCCGCCGAAGGGGTCAAGCACGATGCAGTTTGCAACGCTTGAATTCTTTATCGGATATGCAATCAGCGGAACAGGCTTCATTGTGGGGTGGTCGCTGTTTTTCTTAGGCTTGTCAAACTCCCATATTGTTGTCTGCTTTCGGTCGGAGTACCATTTGTGTTTGCCGTTCTTCTTCCAGCCGAACAACACAGGCTCGTGCTGCCACTGATACGGACTTCTGCCAAGAACAAGGCTCTGCTTTTTCCATATGCAAGCGCCTGAAAGATAAAAGCCTGCGTCTGCAAAGGCTTTTCTGAAATTCAAACCCTCTGTATCCGCGTGGAAAACATAGATGCTTGCATCATCAGCCATAGCTTTTTCTGTGTTCTGAAAGGCATCGAGCAAAAACTGATAGAACTTATCGTTTTCAAGATTATCATTCTTGATTTTTCCAGCACTGCCTTCGTAGTTGACATTGTAGGGCGGGTCTGTAACAACAAGGTTTGCTTTCTTGCCGTCCATAAGGCGAGTATATGTATCTTCCTTTGTACTGTCACCGCAGATAAGTCTGTGATTGCCGAGCAGCCAAAGGTCACCGCTTTTTGTAACAGGCGGTTTTTCAAGCTCACCCTCAACATCAAAATCATCATCTTTGACATCATCATTATCATCGACAAAAAGCTCTGCGATTTCAGTTTCGTCAAAGCCTGTGAGAGATATATCAAAATCCGAACCTTGCAAGGACTCAATTTCAACTCTCAAAAGCTCCTCGTCCCAGCCTGCATCCATAGCCATACGGTTGTCCGCCAGTATGTAGGCTTTCTTTTGTGCATCATTCAGGTAATCAACAAACACACAGGGTACTTCTGAAATGTTTTCTGCCTTTGCAGCTAAAATTCTGCCGTGTCCGGCTATGACATTGTAAGCTCTGTCGATGATAACAGGATTGATAAAGCCAAACTCACGCAGTGATGAGCGAAGTTTCTTTATCTGCTCGTCACTGTGAGTTCTTGCATTGTTGATATATGGTATCAGCTTTTCAACGGGAACAAGCTGCATTTCTGTTGTTGTGTTCATACGCATACCTCCTCAAAAGTGAATTCAGACCTTTCTCCGCACCGTCAATATCACCAGACAAAGCCTGACCTTTGATTGTGAGATACTGTTGCTTTGAAAGATATGGTCTGCAGTTTTTAAGTTTTTTCATAAATCTGTTTAATCTGAAATTCATATTAGTTTCCTCTCTTTCTTCTGAGCAACAACTCCATTGTGTCGTTGGGATTGTCCTCAAAAGGAACTGTGCAGTTTTCCTTCACGATGCCATAAATCTCATACCAGATGAGGTTTGCACTCTTTTGGTACTGCTGCGACATCTGCACAAACGGAGAAGTAATAACACCGCCTGTGGTAGGGTGCTTGCCGAGCAATCCGTAGGTGCTTGTGGCTTCCTCGCACTGAATGTATCTTGCAAATGCCTGAGCATATGCTTCTATCAATCTCGGATTTACCAAACGCTCGCAGCCACGCTCTTTAAGCCACAGCCAGGTTTCTTTGTATATTTCATCAGCGCCGAGCGGAACTCCGTTTTTCTGCCTTGCTGACAGGTAGTCGCTGGGCTTTGGCATATCCGCTCCCTCGATAACTGCTCCCTCGGGCAAATCAACAGCGTCAAGCTCTGTGGGAGTGAGTACCGGCAGATTGTTTTCCATCACCCGTACCGTCTGACCTTTTTGTATTTTCTCCGCAGCAGACATAGGCTTGTCGCCTGCACGAACTCGTCTGCCGCCACGGTTTGTACCGTCTTTCGCCATAAAATCACCTCCGCTTTCTGTTCGGGTTTAATACCTTGTTTGAACCGCAATTTTTGTGCGTGACACCCCGAGCCGTTGCCCCTAAATGACAGTTGTAGGGATTTTTACCCCCCTACCGGTCACCGTCTTATCTGTCTGTCACCGATTTCAAGGTGAATTTTGTTGTGACAGCTTTTGCAAAGTGACATCAGATTACTTTCCTCACTCGTTCCGCCTTGTGAAACAGGAATAATATGATGCACTTCTTCAACAGGTGTCATTCGTCCTTGCTCAAGGCAACGCTCACACAACGGGTGTGCAGACACGTAACGCTGACGAACCCTTCGCCACGCTCTGCCGTACTTGATGTTTACATCAGCTCTGCGCTCATACTTGTTGTAGAGTTTGTTCTGTAATTTCTCGTGCTGTTCACAATACTGTTTGTCAGTAAGGTTAGGACAGCCGGGGAAGGCACAGGGTCTTTTCGGTTTTCTTGGCAAGTGTCACACCTCCTCGGGGCATAAGAAAAGCCCCGGAGAACTTGGTGTGTCCTTCGAGGCTCATTTGATCTTGCTTTTTGCTGATTATACTATATCACATTTCCAACCTGGGCATTTTAGGACAAAGGCGGACATTTCGGGCGTTTTTCAAATTTTGATAGGATTTTCCGGCAGCACCACATGCTGCAGAGCCTGTCCATGCCATCTCCTTACGGTACGAGAGTCAGCACTCAGTTCGTCACCGATCTGCTCCCAGGTGAAATTGTGAATGTATCTGTAGCGAAGCACCATGCGTTCATCGGTGTTTGGAACCGTATCGATGACGCTTCGTATCTCATTCTTGAGATCTACGAAAAGGTCGATCTCATCGTTGATCCTCGCTTCCAGGTCATAGATGCGTTCCAGGCATTTCATGAAGGGAGCATCACCGCAGTGACTGGTCTGTACCTTCTCTCCCAAGTTCGGTGAAGAAATGCTCGTGGACATCTCACGAAGCCTGCCCAGTTCAGCAATGTCGGAATTGATTCTGTGGTCAATGCGGTATGCCTGTTTCAAATATTCTTTTGCTGTCATTATCTATCCTCCTCATAGAGTCTGCGGATAAGCATTTCGCCATCTACATCGGTAAGGGATGTATACCACCGGGAGTGGAAGAAGTTCTCACACTCCTTAAGCAGTATCTTTACATCCTTCTTATTTGGTTTTCGTTTCAGTTTTCGCCTTGCTAACCGCCAGTCCTTGACCGCTGACAGGATGATAGCATTGGCAAGGTTCTGATAAGGGTCGGTCATCGGCTCACCTCCAGATTAGCTTTCACTGCACGGATCAGAGCAGACTGTATCTTTTCCTTTCTCTGCAGTGATGCCATGACATCTTCGTCAATGGTGCCCCTGGTGATGATGTGGTGGATGACCACCGTATCCGTCTGTCCCTGACGGTGAAGTCTTGCATTGCACTGCTGGTACAGTTCCAATGACCAGGTCAGTCCGAACCATATCATGGTGGAGCCGCCAGCCTGGAGGTTCAGACCATGTCCCGCCGAAGCCGGATGGATGACCGCCACAGGTATCTTTACGCTGTTCCAGTCTGCTATATCCTGTGAGGACTTTATCTCACGAATTGTGAAACGCTCTTTGATACGGGAAAGGTCATGCTGAAACCAGTAGGCAATAAGGACAGGCTTTCCGTTGGCACCTTCGATGAGCTCTTCCAGGGCATCCAGTTTGCGGTCGTGTATCTGAAGAGCCTTTTTATCCTCATCGTAGATGCAGCCATTTGCCATCTGCAGGAGTTTGCCGGAAAGCACGGCTGCGTTGGCGGCATCGATTTCCTCATCCTTTATCCTTGCAACCATATCCTCCCGGAAGCCATTGTAGATTTCCCACTCTTTATCCGACAGTGAAACCGGAACCTCATTGATGATACATTCGGGAAGAGTCAGGTAATCCGCAGACCTCATGCTGATGGTCATATCCGAAATGCGGTCATAGATCATCTGCTCCGCTCCGTCTGCAGGCTTGTAGGTGAACACCCGCTCGGCACTCCGTTTGTCCGGGAGGAAGTAAGCTGCTCGGTAATGGGTGATGTATCTGCCCAGCCTCTTTCCACAGTCCAGGATTCTAAACTGTGCCCATAGATCCATGAGCCCGTTGCTTGAAGGAGTTCCGGTCAGACCAACAATGCGTCTGACAAAAGGTCTGACCTTCAGAAGGCTCTTGAAGCGTTTTGCCTGATGGTTCTTGAAAGAGGAAAGCTCATCGATGACCACCATATCGTAGTCAAAAGAAATACCGCTCTTATTGATAAGCCAGTCCACATTTTCACGGTTGATAATATGGATGTGGGTACGCTTCATCAGTGCTTCGATTCTTTCTTTTTCTGTTCCGACCGCCACGCTGTATGTGAGACCCTTGAGGTGATCCCACTTGGTCACTTCGGCAGGCCATGTATCTCTCGCCACTCTCAAAGGGGCTATGACCAGTACCTTTCTTACCTCAAAGGAATCCAGGATGAGGTCGTGCAGTGCGGTTAAGGTAATGACGGTTTTACCGACCCAAGCCCATATCAAGGAAGACCGCAGCTTCTTTATGGGACTTGATAAAGTCGATGGCATACTGCTGATAATCATGTGGTATGAACTTCAAAGGGCATCACCTCCAATCTCGTGTAATACGGTTTCTATCTGTTCTAAGCTGTCCACGCAGTAAACCGAAAAGCCAAGCTTCTCCAGCTGTTTTTTTCGCCTTACCTGCAGAGGACGCATTTTCTTTCCAGGTGCTTTCAGTTCTACAAAAGCGAATCTTGCCATCGGAAGCAGAACCAGTCGGTCAGGCACACCATTAAGTCCGGGACTTACATACTTGGGTGCAAGACCTCCCATCTTCTTCACTGCCTCCACGAGTTTTTTCTCTATGAATTTCTCGTTCATGCCAATTCCTCCGTGACACAGGAACACGAAATTCACAACCAATCCCTTATATTTACTACGCGCGTATATCACGGGTTACATACCCCTATATCTTTAAAAAACGCATTCGTAATATAAGGAAAATAGTTGTGTCTGTGTCGCAGTCTTGTGTACTTGCTTATGTTGTCTTCTTGTAGAGTCGCTGCCTGCCATAGATCGGCTGACGCTTGATCGAGGTGGTTCGCTCCCAGTTCGGAAGCTGTGCCATCAGAGCTGCAATGCTGTAGCTGTCAGTTGGCTTCAGTTCCTGGAGTGGCTTGCCGTAGCACTCGCACCAGATCTCCGCATTGGATACCTCAGTACGCATAACGGCTCCCTTATGCTCTGGCATACCGAACTTACTGCCCTGGAGGAAGTTGCGTCTTTGGAACAGATCCATGTCCGCCCAGTCATCCGGCAGTCTGGTATTGAGATATTCTTCGACCATGCCAAGACGCTCGTCCACCTCCATAGCAGACTGCTGTGCTTCCTCTGCAACTTCCAGGAGATCACCTTCGAGGTACAGCTTTTCGCCGGACTTCCAGATCTCCTTTGCCTCCGCCCAGAACTGCGCACGGTATTCCGGTGTGAAGTCCCAGGTCTTTTTCTGCTTCTTCTGATGCAGCTTGATGATCCAGAAACGGCGGTTACCTGTGATGTCACGAAGATATCCACGCTCACCATTAACAGTTGCGATGATGATGCACTGTCTCGGATGGGACTCCACCACCTTGCCGTAAGACGGACGGTACTTGTCATCGCAGGTAGAAAGGAAGGCTTTGACCTTTTCGATATCGGCTTTCTTCATACCGGCAAGCTCTCCGATCTCCACCGCCCAGAAGCCCTGCAGCTTTTCTGCACCGGACTTGTCATCCATATCGGTAAGGGATAGGGTCTCGGAGTAGTATTCAGAAGTGACCAGGTCTTTTACGATGGTGGACTTGCCAATCCCCTGATCACCATCCAGCACCGGAACACAGTCGAACTTGATGCCCGGAACATATACACGGGCAACTGCTGCCGCAAAAGTCTTTCTGGTGACCGCACGGACATACGGTGTATCGTCTGCCTGCAGATAACGGATGAAGAGGTTTTCCACTCGCTCGATACCGTCCCACTCCGGCAGACTGTCGAGGTAGTCACGTACCGGGTGAAAATGCCTGTCATCTGCAATCTTCGTAAAAGCTACATCATGATTCCTGCTTGAGAAGGGAAGGTAGCGAATATCGATGATCGACTTAAGCTGTGCTGTATCCGCATCTCGCCAGAACTGATTTCCCTCTGGGCGCTCCCAAGGCAACGGACCAGTGACCTGGATACGATTGGCCATTTCGTTATAAGCAAAGTTCCTAAAATCCGGATCATTAGCGAGGATCAGGTTCAGGTTATAAACGCTGTTTTCCAGCTGACCAGACCTCGGCTGATACTTGAGCCTGGTCATCCAGTCTCCGTCAGAGGCATTGAAGTCAGTCTCCGCCTGTGCCAGTTTTTCTTCCATGGCGATACGCTTGACCTCATCGTCCTGCATAGCAAGTTCACACATGGCGTTGAAGGATTTATTCACGTCATCGTCACCGAACTTGTGAATGCGGACGAGATCAAAGGCGTTGCACAGCTTGAGGTAGGCAGGGTCCTTGGCATGGTGGCTGTATACGAACTTGCCGCCCTCGATGATTTCCACGCCTGCCATACTGGAGGACTGGATATAATGCCAACGGTTCTCATTGCCTGTCGGCTCATACACATCCGACAGATATTTTTCGATGGCACGACCGATAGGGAAGAATGCACGGTTGAAGAAACCGACAGCACCTTCCTTATCAAGAGGATCCTGCACCTTTGCAGATGCAGTAGTATTTGCCCTGCTTTCCCTTGAAGAGGTAGGCAGTCTTGTAGGGTCAGTCCATTCCGGATGGGCGGTAAGCACATCATCCGGATCAAGCCACTCCTTCTCCACATCCAGGAACACAAAGCTTCCATTGGATGGCGTGGACGGCCAGTACATCAGCTGGTTCGGAAGGTAGGAGCATTCATCAAAATAGTCGATGCCCAGCATCTGTGCCAGGTAGCGGCTGACTGCCACGAACTCTTCCGGGGTAACATCTCTTGTCAGCGGATACACCAGACGGACTCTCGGATCGTCATCGGTGCTGCTGTGGGTGGTATAAAGCAGAGATGTATAAGGAGCGTTGGTTTCATAATTTTCAAGGAACGCCTTGTCGATGCGGTCACCGTCCAAGGCAACCATGGAACGAAGCTCCACGGTGTCGACTTTTCGTCTGCCACCCTTCAGGGCACCGGCAACGAAGCCACCGTGGTCTTTCACGGCATCCCTCTTTGCCTTATTGAACTTGGCATATTCTTCCGCAGACTCAGGGGTGCGAATGGTCACTTTCAGTCGTTCCTTCAGTTCATCGAATGTGATGGTCTTGTTGACCCAGGTTTTTGACTGACGGTTATTGCCGTAGGCGATTGCAAGATTACGCATTATCTAACCCTCCTTGCTCTCGGAGTCTCTCCGTGTTCAAAACGTGCCTGACGAGCCTGCTTTCTGGCACGGAAAACACGTCCGTTCACAAAATTTTTGTATTTATAGGTGCCATATTCCGTAGTCAGCATCGGAATCATCTCGTCTTCCATGTTCTCACCGAAGTGGGTAAAGAAGCTTCTATCACGTCTGTCGTTATAGGCAAAAAGGTACGGCTCATAGGTGTCTGGGTGGAATCCAATCGTAACGTTGTCCTCGTATCCGCCGCCACCGCCGTCATCGGTTTCTTGGCAAAAGATGTAGAGGTCATCGTCCATCGGATCTCCTAAACAGATAATGCCTGCCCAGGAACCTGTCCACTGACCATTGATGATCTTCGCCATGGCGGTCTTTTCTTCTTCGGTGCCCTTAACACTCTTACATTTCACCTCGAAGTAGCACTTAAAGTCGGGAAGATAGAAATCCGGCAGATAAAGCGAACCGTCACTCAGGACGATACCTTCCGGCTCATACTCATATTCGATTCCCATCGCATCAAAGAACACCGCCCATCTCGCTTCCAAGCGGGATCTGAAAAGATAACCGTTATATTCGGTCTGGATTGCTGTGATCTGTTCCATTATTCCTGTACCTCCTCAAATCTGCTGTTGAAATAACGCACCTTCTGTCTGCGTCTGTTTGCTTTGTCGATTTCAATGCGCATGCCGTGGGTGATGTGCTCCTTCAGAACCCAAACCTCCTGGCATTTGCCCATCAAAACTATGTCCATGTGGATCGCGGTATCACGCTCCGCCTTGTTGCTGTCATCCATAAATGGGAACAACAGGTGTGCTGTCAGAGGGATGCAGCCATTGCGGTATGCGTACTCGGCGAACTCCGCCGCCTTCTTCTTATTTGTTTCGATGTCCCCGGAAAACGGCGAACAGATATAGACCAAAGGACGGAAGGCAGGTTTTGACGTTGCCTTCGCCTCATGGTCAATACTTGAAATCGCCTGAAAGGGAACGGTATCCATGTAACCCTCGCAATTTCTGATGTTTACTCCCATCTACTAAACCTCCATCTCAATCTGAGGATACACACCGTCAGCTTTTAGCAGTCCGTAGATGAACAGTCTGCCTTTCTGCGTCCACTTGGTATGGACCTTGGTATGTTCACGACCACAGGTGTCTTCGTAAACGTGTGTGTTGGTCTTGGTGTAGCCACATCCGGCATGCTTCTGGTAGAGAAGCCAGATGTCTGCCTGCTTGTACTGCACACCCTTCTGATGTAGGTACTCGTTCATTCGCTGTGCGCTCCAGCCGTAATCCTTGGCAATGACGGAGATGTTCACGGCATCCTTACATTTAAGAATTACATCGTAATAGGTTGCCTTCGGCTTAAGCTCTGCGATCTGCTGTGCCTGTACTGCCACTGCTTCCTCCAAAGCAATTCTCTTCTCACGCTCTGCCTTCAATGCCTGGAAAGCTGCAATGGCAAGGTCGGGATTTGCGATAAGTTCCTCTGTTGCATACATCCCGTGTCTGCGGATCGCCGGAAGAACCTCTGCTGTTACCCAGCGTTTGAACTTCCTAGCATTAGGCATCTTGCTGGAAAGGATAAGACTGTAAAGACCGGATTCATTGATGATAGTCAAATCTTGAAAACCGCCAAGGGTGTCGCATTTTGCTACTCCCTTGTCTTCATCATCAACGTGCTTGTTGATAGCATCTCTCGGATTGCTGTAACCAAGAATAGTTGCAACATCCTTAGCAACAAACATAACCCCACCGTTTACTGTGGTTGTTCTTACAGAGCCGAACTCTGCATTCTGAAAAACTTGTAATTCACTCATCTGAATTACCTCCTTGAATTTATTCGGAGGACATCGCCTCCAAGTGGTAGCCTTGGGAGGCGGTCAAATCTTACGATTTCCGTAAAATTCTTTTAATTTTTTTGCGGCACGGTTCAGCTTCTGAGTAATGCTGTTCTCAGACTCACCGACCGTGGCTGCATACTTTCGAATAGGCATGCCATCAATACGGACAGCGATAAATGCTTCTGCCCACTGCGGCTTTTTAATAAGTACAGAGCGAATCCAGGAGCAAACTTCCTCACGCTCGAGGTCGGTATGATCGTCCGATGCCGTAAGCAGATAGTCCATGATGTCAAAGGAGTCATCTTCCGGGTCTCCCTGGATATAGCCCTTGCGGCCGTCCATCTTCTTTGTCTTCGGGTTCGGATCGATGTATCGGTGTTCTCTGCGCCAATCGTTGTACTCTCTCTTATTCATCAGGTCGAACATTTCCTGCACGGTCTCACAGCGTTTGACTTCCGCTCTCTTTTCCGGCATCGCCTCTGCAAGCCTCTGTTCGTAGTCGATATCCAGCATGACGCTGTAATCTACGTCAGGGATATCAATGGTGGTATAGACCTTGTGGCCGTTCTTGATGTTTTCCTCATACAAAATCTGAATCTTCATTAAGCATTCCTTTCCGTCCGGGCTATGGGCGGTGGAATGCAAAAAGAGCCTGTGCCGAAGATGGTCACAGACTCCGATAAGCCAAAAATGAGCGCACGAAAGTAAGCGGTGGACGCATCTTCGTTCCTGGTACAGCCTTGCGGCTGTATTTGAACGGTCTATGCACCCCATCGCCCTTATAGCGCTATTCGGACTATGAGATTTAAATGATTTAAATGTATTGGAAAGTAAATCCGTACTGAACGGATTTTGATACTGCGTTTGCAGATTTGACTTTTACATTCTAGGTAGAAAAATTCACAATTCTGTGCTATACTTAAATATCACCCATAAAGCACTATTGTGTATTTCTCTGCCGATCCGCTTTGCCTCTCTGCAAGGCTTGACCCCCTTTGCCTTAGGGTCGCTTTCATTATAGAAAATCGGATTGGTATAACTGGTTAGTGCAGGATAGGCTTGGGTAGTCTTGTATAGGGAAGGAAATAAAATGCAATTTAAAGACTTTATAAGCAAGCTATCCTCCGTCATCAGTGCCGGAGGCAGCACCGATAAATTTACAAAATCAATATTTGGAGCCATTCTCACAGATGAAGGCCAAGACATACTTGATGAATATAAACCCAGCAGTTACAAAGGCTTTTACAATGGGAACACTTCTATCAGCGGTATTTCCAAGAAGATAAATGCTTATCTTGAGCCTATGAACTTTGCCGCATACATCGAGCAGTTCTCAGATGCGTCTATAGAAATTCTCTGCACAATATTCAGCGAAGATATTCCTGACATTGATTCGACCAACGCCGGAGATAAGCTCGCAGATCTGTTTGTATCCATCATTACCGAGGCTGCGGCGGCAAAAAAGAAAAAAAGCGCCCAGAAGGACGCTAAAACGCTATCTGATAATCCGTTTGGTGCATTTTCAAATTTTGCACCTGAACTTACACCCGAAAATGCAGGAAGTATCTTTTTCCTTGACCCAGAATTATCTGCTGAGTTGGATGAAGAGAGCGAGGAGGAAGAAGAGATTAATCCATTAGCGAAGTATCTGGATGCAGCATCCTCTTACTACTCCACAAAAAAGACCTTGTTGTATGCCGAAAAGCCTCATCCATTCTATGACTTGTATGTCTGCAATGATATCCGCTATCGCAAGTTCCGTGCGACTGGTGTTCGTGATCCTAAAGCAGAAAAAACAATCAGCAATGTCACAATGGATAAACTGGAAGCGGAATCAAAATATATAATCATTCAGGGTATAGGCGGTATAGGAAAATCTATGCTCCTAACACACTTGTTTCTTTCATCTGCGGAGCAAATCGTGAGCACAGGATGTACTCCGCTTCTGCTCTCTCTGAAAGACTACAGGGACACGACCTGCGGAATGGTGGATTTTATCTGGAAGGCAGTGAAGGAATACGATTCTGAAATCACACAGTCCAGCATCATAACTGCTCTGCAGCAGAAACAGCTTATTCTGCTTCTCGATGGTCTTGACGAAATCCAGACTTCCGTCAGGGATTCTTTCGACCAGGATTTGGACGCATTCATCAAGTCATATCCAGGCAATACAATCGTTATGACCTCGCGTCCCGTATACGCTTTCGTTTCCTATGCGAAGTTTTCGCTTTTCGATATATTGGAGTTGTCCAAAAGGCAGGCTATTGAACTGGTCGAGAAGTTAGAGTTCTGGGATATTGATGGCAAGAACAGTTTTCTGGAAGCACTGAACAAAACCTTATATGCTACACATCGTGAGTTTGCCAGCAATCCGCTTCTTCTGACCATCATGCTGATGACCTATTCTTCCTTTGGAGAAGTTCCTGCAAAGATGCATGTCTTCTATTCCAAAGCATACGAAACTATGGCTCGCCTTCATGATGCATCAAAAGGATCCTTCAAACGTCCGCTGCATACAAAGCTGACACCGGAGGAATTCGCTAAGTATTTTTCTCAGTTTTGTGCAAGAACATATAAAGATGAAGTTCTTGAGTTCGATTCTATGCTGTTTACTGCATATATGAAAAAGGTACTGAAAGGTGCCTCCCCTGAGCATCAAAATATAGCTCCGAGAGATTTCCTCCTTGATCTCACTGACAATCTTTGCATTATGTATCGAGAAGGGGAACAATACTATTTCATTCATCGTTCTTTCCAGGAATATTTTGCTGCCGTATATTTTGCATCGGAATATGATGCCAATCTTAGCAAAGTAGGAAGCTTCTTTGAAAAGATGAAGAACAGATCCTACACCGACAGAACATTTGATATGCTCTACGATATGATTCCAGAGAAGATTGAGCGTTTTGTATTCCTTCCTTATCTAGAGGAGTTGATTACGGATTGCGAGAAAAAAGGAGACGATGAGTACTGGGAGTTCCTGGAGAAAATGTATCCTTATCTTATGTATGAGGAAGGCAACACCGGAGAATCGTTTTTCAATGAAGCGGAATCCTTCTTGTATCGATGCATTATACGTGAAAAGCATTTAGAGGCGGCTTCTGATATTGATGACTATGGATGGCCGAAACAGATTTATGACCTTCCTGCTAAAATATGGGTAGAGGCTTACAGTGAGTTTTTGGAATACAGTGCGTACGATAGGTATCCCGATCCGGAGGCAATTCCTGAGCATATACTGGATTCAACTTCAATAGTTGGCGAGGACGAATTACCTTACAAATACACTGATTACTTCGGTGAACCAGAACAGGAAGGACTCACGGTGGAAGTTGACATCTATGAGCTTCGTAAAAATCCTCATAGGTATATCGCCCTCAGGAGCCATATGGAACAGCCTCAGTTTCCGATTCTTCGTGAATACCACAGCGTTAAAGAGTATTACGACATGCTCAAGAAACGCACCCAGTTAGAAATTGAATCTGATGATCTGTTTGACGATTAAGAAAGCGAGTAACGCTAAATGAGAATAAGTTATAACAAGCTCTGGAAGCTATTGATAGACAAAGAAATGAATAAACATGATTTAAAAGTTGCGGCTGGAATCAGCTCCGCATCCGTTGCAAAGCTGGGCAAATGCGAAAACATCACTACTGATGTTCTGCTGAAAATCTGCGAGGCTCTGCACGTACATTTAGATGAGATCATGGAAACTATAGATGATTAAGGAGGGGCTCTTATGAAAATGTTGTATTCAAATATCCTGCCGCTCGGAACTGACGATAACCAGCAGACCATTTCAGAATGCTTCAATGAGCAACTGGCAAAGGCAGATCACCTTGAAATCGCAGTAGGATATGTATCCCGTGCTTCCTTGGACGAATTAGATGCACTTGTATCAGAAAACAATATCAGAAATGTATGTCTGAATATCGGAATGTATTATATCGAGGGCATGCCGGAAGGCTCCTATCATACTGCCGTAAAGCTAAACAAAAAGTGGTCAGCTGAAGGAATCGGAGAAATCCGTTTGATTCGTTCCTTCAAGTACCATGGCAAGATTTATTGTTTCTATAAGGACGGTGAACCTTTCGCTGCGATTATTGGTTCTGCTAACCTTGGCGTATTGAAACTCGAAGCAGCTAATCGCCGCCAGTATGAATTTGCTTCTCTGACTACCAAAGCAGAGGAATGCTCCGAGATTGCAGAATTCATCGAGAAGCTGAAGCGTCCAAATTGTTCAGCAAAGATTGACGAAATCTCTGATATGCCGCTGATTTTTGAGAAAAACACTGCTCTCACAGGTATTGAACTTGTAACGGAAGTACCACCTTCAAATGTAGAATTCTACAGAAGATGTATGGCATATGCTTCATTCCTGCTTCCGCTTAAGGTTCCTGCTGCTGACGAGCGTCATATGGACGATGGCAAACATTACACAAAATCTAATGTCAATGTCTGCTATGCCGCACCTCGAAGCAAGCGCAAATCCCGTGACTGGTACGAGACTCAGCTCACCGTTGCAAAAGAAATCACCCGCATTGACGGATACCCTGAGAAAAATGTGCCATTCTTTATCATTACCGATGACGGATATTGGTTCAAAGCACATACCACAAGTGACGGCAACAAACAGTTCAGTGCTGTCGGTGATGAACTGATCATGGGCAGATGGCTTAAAGGCAGACTTGCCGCTGCAGGTCTGATTTCTCCTGTTAATGATACTCAGCTTGATACAGACCGCAAAGGAATGATCACAAAGGAAATCCTGCAGGAATATGGCTGTGAAAATCTGTACCTGAAAAAGACCGGACAGACGGCTTTGGACGAAGAAGGAAATCATCTCGATGTTTGGATGCTTTCCTTCAAACCGGAAGACATGGAAGGAGCGGATGACTAATGCAGTATTTGAAGACATACCTCGATAAGATTATCAGCAGAGGAAACAGCGGATTGGCCGACTCAATCTCTGCTACTGCCGAAGAAGTAGGAAACCGCTATCTTAAGAACTTTTCATTCACGAGCCACGAGATTGGTCTTCTGTTTGGCAATGTGCAGTCCGGCAAAACTGGACAGATGTTTGGTATTATGTGTAAGGCTACGGATTTAGGTTTTCCTGTTTTCGTACTCCTTACCGCTGATAATGTCGTTCTTCAGCAACAGACCTTGGATCGAGTTAAAGCTGATCTTGAGGGATACTGCATCTGCGGTGAAAACGATGCAAAGATTTTTGCTGATAACAGTTTGATGCTGCCGACCATCGTTGTTCTGAAGAAGAATGCCCGTATACTGAAGCTGTGGGCTAATATTTTTAACTCTACTGGATTTATGCGCGGCAACCCTCTCTTCATCGTTGATGACGAGGCTGATGCCGCTTCGCTGAACACCCTGGTAAATCGTAATAAGCAGTCATCCATCAACAAATATTTGGATTCTATCAGAAGCGGTGCCGCAAGCAGTCTCTACCTTCAGGTTACTGGAACTCCTCAGGCAATTTTCCTGCAGACACTGAAATCAGGCTGGCATCCTCTTTTCACGCACTATTTCAAGCCAGGAAAGGCATACCTTGGAGGAGACTTCTTCTTTCCTAAGACCGGCAAACCAGACTGCGTAACTTTTGTTGATTCACTAAAAACACCGGAGCGAGATGTAGTTATCCGACATCTTTTGGTTACCGGACAGATTTTTGCTTCCGGCGGAACTGTATCTAACTGCCTCGTTCATCCGAGTGTCCGTCAGACAGCGCACCAGAAATTTGCTTCCAGCATAAAGGCAGAACTTGCATGGTGCAAAGCTAACCTCACAGGTGCTTTATCAGCAGAATTGAAAAAACAGTTTATGCTCCTGACCCCAGATAAATCTTCAAAGGTGACTTTCGAGCAGCTCATGGATGCAGTCACACAGATTCTGATCAATGACGAAGCTAATATTATCATCATGAACGGCAAAACAGATGTTGAAAGCGATGAGTATGCTTCTGGATGCAATTTCGTAATTGGAGGCAACACTTTAGGTCGAGGAGTTACATTCCCAAGTCTGCAGACCATTTACTATACTCGTACTGCCAAGAAACCGCAGGCAGATACTATGTGGCAGCATAGTCGTATGTTTGGATATGACCGTGATCCAGGCATGATGATGGTTTATATTGATGAGAGACTGTACAAGCTCTTTGCTGATATCAATGCAACCAACAATGCTATCATCTCTCAGGTGGAACAGGGACTTGATGATATTAAGATTTATTATCCGGAAGGCTTGAATCCTACACGCAAAAATGTCCTGGATACAGACCATGTGGAAGCAATCTCCGGTGGTACAAACTACTATCCGTTCTATCCGGATAATGATACAATTGATGATATTTCCAATCTGCTGTCTGTCTTCTCGGAAACAGAGCCGTACTATCAAGTCAGCCTGCGACTCATAAAAGAAGTGCTTTCTCATATGATTTCCGGTTCTGACTTTAAGCTCAAATCATTCATGTCCATCATCGATGTGATGCTTGCGGAAGCACCAACCACACAGGGAATACTTATTGTCCGCAGAAACAGAGATATTGCCCAGGGAACTGGTGCATTGCTGTCTCCTAATGACTGGCAGCTTGGTGGCTCATTCCCTCGCAAAATTGTTCTTACCATGTACCAGGTTACCGGAACAAAAGGCTGGGGAGGCAAACAGTTATGGGTGCCGAACATTAAGCTTCCTGATGGTGCTGTGTACTACGATGTAATCGAGGATTGATATGGCTGACACTCACTCCAAGGAAGTACGAAGCAAAAATATGTCCCATATCAGGAGTACAAATTCTAAACCGGAAGAAACAATCCGTAAGTACCTTTTTTCAAAGGGGCTTCGGTATCGCAAAAACGTCCGCAAACTTCCTGGATGTCCCGATATCGTACTTCCCAAATATAAGACAGTAGTATTTGTTAACGGATGCTTTTGGCATAAGCATGACTGCGGCAGGTTTGTCTGGCCGTCCAGCAACGAAGAATACTGGCATAAAAAGATCAATCGTAATATCGAGCGCGATGCTAATAATCTCAGAACATTGACCGAACAGGGATGGCGTGTCATTACCATCTGGGAATGTCAGCTAAAGAAAAAAGTCGCTGAAGAAAATCTCCTGCGGCTTTACAATGAAATCATAAAATAAACGAAGGGTGCAGGCATTGATTTGTCTGCACCCTTTGCTGTTAGTCTTCATCAGCAATATTCGGTTCAACGGAGTCGTATTCTACCCCTGCAAAAGTTTTCAGCACTGCTTCAAAAATCAGCTTTGCACCTTCGCAAGGCACTGCCATACCAATCTGCTTTCTTACCTGCTCCTTAGAGCCTTCAAAGAAGTATGTGTCCGGGAAAGTCTGCAGTCTGGCTCTTTCACGATTTGTCAGTGCACGAGGTTCCTCCCAGTGATAAATGTGTGTGCCGCCGCCACCGGAACCGGTCACTGTATAGGAAGGTTTCTCAGGGTCAAGTCTCTTGTAAATCTGGCTGATTCTTGTCTTGCTGTTAATCTTCAAATCGTCAGGCAAATCTGCGTCCCATGCATTCTGACCAGGCTTGATATAAGAAAGGCGGCGAACAACCTGTGCAGACTGTTTTGTCTGCTCGTTATTTGCTGCATCAGCAGGGATCGGAGGTTCTTCAATAGCCTGACGGCAAGTTTTCATCACACCTGTCGGTGCAGGGATTCTAAACTCATAAGGAAGATCATCTCTGATACCGATAATAATAATTCTGTGTCTTGCCTGAGGGATTCCATACTCCTCAAACTTATACAGATTAGGATAAATACGATATCCGGCATCCTTCATATCAGACATGATTTTCTCAAAGGCTTTACCTTCATTGGCACTTCTGAGTCCGCCAACATTTTCTGCAAGAAACCACATCGGACGATACATTCTTAATGTCTCGATACCGTAAGTGTAGAGAGGACCATATTTACCTTTAAACCCTAGCTTTGCGCCTACCATGGAGAAGTCATTGCAGGGGAAGCCAAAAGCCAGTGCATCAATTGCGCCCAACTTTCCAAGGTCAAGCGTATGAACATCCTCGCAGTAAACGCTGCCCGGATTGTCCGGGCAGATATTACGTCGGTAGGTTCTGCAGGTTGATTCATCAAAGTCATTTGCCCACTGATGAACGATGCCCCATTCTTCATTATCTATATCTGCGTGGGTCGCGCCCCATCCTATTCCGCCGGGACCGCAGAACAGTTCTCCAAGATGAAAAATCATAAAAATTATCCTTTCTTCCTAATGATAAAATCGATCTGATCTTGAATGTGCTTCTTTTCATCCGTATCAAGAAGATCTGTGTTCTTGAATCCCGATCGATATTCTTCCAAATCTGATGTGTCGAGATAACCTGCCATGAGATACATTGGAACGACTGCCACACCATATAGAGCCGACAGCTTTTTTATCTCAGCAGGATTAAGAATTCCATCTGAACCATTTTCAGTTCTGCATAATCTGGAATTCGTTATTCCAGTCAGCTCATGGACTTTTGCCAAGCTAAGTCCTTTTTGGCTGCGGATATCTTTTAAGTAATCGCCAAAAACACTCATAGAGTCACTCCTTTATAATATAATAGCACATTCGCTGCGAAATTGCAATAGAAAATATTATTTTCGCTGCGTATATGCAGCAATATTTTCAAAGAAATACCGAACAACAAAATGCGTCCTGCAATTCTCTTAGTATTTTATTCGCTTCACAATATATTGACTTAAATCAATACCGCTCTTTCTATCCTTGAAGGTGGAGGTATTGATATAAAGGTCAATCAAATCTGGCTTGTCCACACGCACAAGCAGTCCCAGAGTGCCATTCTGGCTCAGTGCGATTGCTGCCGCAGGAACCTTCATAACAACCAGTTCCATTGTCTCGTTATTGTTGAGGACGAGCCACCACTCCAGTCCCAACAAATCCTTTTTCGGATTTGCCCAGAACTCATCTTTGCCCTGCTGCTTCACAGCATAGTTACTTTCTTTCCGACAGTGATACCTTTTTCCTCAAGGTAGGAAACAGCATCAGATTTTGCTCTCTGGCCCAGAGTAAGCTTAGTCTTGGTGTCAATCGTGTTGATCAGGGTTCCGCTCTTATTATCACTAAACACAGTGATGCCAATTAGTTGCATAAGGAAGAGAGCCTCTTCCAGGTACTGGTCAAGAACGACCTTCTGGAATTTGGTGACCTTCGGATTGTTACCCTTGTTCTTGTTATCACAATCCAGACGATTGATTTTGAATGCCTTATCGCTCAGCACCGACTCAAGGTAATCAATGTCAGAATGTGTTAAGCTGTCATCCTTAGTGGTAAGTATAACAACGCTTTCCCACCAGTCCTTGCCGACTGTGTGCTGCGTGATTCTTTTTGACAGATCAGAGGACTGACCAACATAGTCCATGCTTTTGGAAAAAAGCAGATACACTCCGTACTTCTTGCAGGCATCCGTCTCAAGCAGTTCCGATACCGAATCTCTCGGAGCAGAGTACAGCTCACCGGAATTCCAGCTGGAATCCTCAATGCTGATAACACCCTCAAGGTCACCTTCATACAACAGCAGATTTATGGTTTTTGCTTTGGTATCTGTCATCGTGAATCCCACCCAACATACATAATATCTCAAGAATACTATAATGGAACCGCGGCGAAAGATCAAGAAAAAACACGATATTTGGTGGGGCTGCGACTAAGAAATCTGACAATAGTCCTATCGTCTCAACAGGCGAAAAAGCAGTTTATTGTCTCAACCTGTCAAAAAGCAGACTATGAAGCTATCGTCAAAACACGAAAAAAGGGATTCCGGGAGACTGCCAAATTCAGCAAATCTCTCAGAATCCCTTATCATAAGCCTATTTCTGTACTTTTTTACTTGTTTTGTGACAGAAGACATACCGTCTCCACATGCGCTGTATGTGGGAACATATCTACGGGTTGGATTTTTTGAATTTTATATGTGCTGTTCTTATCTATGTATGCCAAATCTCTTGCTAAGGTTTCGGGATTGCAGGAGATGTATACTACTGTTTTTGGCGACATTTTTATAAGGGAAGAGAGAAATTTTTCGTCACTGCCTGCTCTCGGCGGGTCCATAAATACTACATCGAGCTTTTCGCTTTCTTCTGCGACTGCCTCCATAAATTCGCCTGCATCGCCCTGATAAAATCTTATATTCTTCAAATTGTTTGCTCTTGCGTTCTGCACCGCATCCTTGACTGCGTCTTTGTTAAGTTCAACGCCTATAACTTCGCCTGCACCGTGCTTTGCGGCAACAATTCCGATTGTGCCGATTCCGCAGTAGGTGTCAAGCACTGTTTCTTTGCCTTTCAGATTTGCAAATTCAATTGCCTTGTTGTAAAGCACCTCGGTCTGCACAGGGTTAATCTGATAAAAACTCTTTGGTGAAATTCTGAATTTACATCCGCACAAAATATCTTCAATGTATCCTTTGCCGTACAGTACCTTTTGCACATCGCCGAGCACAAGGTTAGTTCTGTACGGATTTATATTTTGAACAACTGTTTTGATTTCGGGAAACTGTTTGGTAATCGCTTTTACGAAATTATTTTTTGACGGAAAAACAGGAGTGCCTGTTACCAAAACAAGCATTACTTCGTTTGTTGCAAAGCCTCTTTTTACAAGTATATGTCTTAAAAAACCTCTCTGCTTGTCCTCGTCATAGGTGGTGAGCTTGAAAGATTTAAGCATTTTTCGTACGGCAACTATGATTTTATCCGCCGTTACATCTTCTGTCATACATTCGTCAATGCCGATGATGTGGTGAGTTCCCGATTGGTAGACACCCGAAATTATTTTACCGTTTTTATCTGTTCTGAACGCTGCCTGAACCTTGTTGCGGTAATGATAGGGTGTGTTCATACCGATTATTTTATCTGCCTTACAAAATTTTGAGAGCAGTTTTTCAACTTTTTTCTGTTTAAAGCTAAGTTGCTCGGTGTAGGTGAGATTCTGCAACTGACATCCACCGCATTTTTTATATACGGGGCAGCTGCCTCTTTTTATGTTTTCTTTTGTATTGCTCATAATTTATTCTCCGTATCAATATCTGAAAAGAGCCAAGGCTTTGGGTGCTTGGCTCTTTATTTTGTATGTATTATTCTTCTTTTTCTTTTTCGTCTGTTGCTTTTTCTTCGTTTGTATTTTCGTCAACAAGTCTTTTTACAACAACACGAATAATTCTCTGATTTGCCACTTCCATAATCGTAAAGCGGAAACCGCCTGCCTCTACGCTTTCACGCTTATTCGGAATACTGCCTGCATTTTCAAGAATGTATCCGCCGACGGTTATGCTGTCACTGTCAATGTAATCTTCGTCAAGATCGAACAGCGCAAGCATATCGTCAAGCTCGAGGTCGCCGTTTACAAGAAATTCATTCTTGCCGATTTTGTAGTAGTTGTGCTCAATTTCTTCGTCCTCGTCCCATATATCGCCGACGATTTCTTCAAGCAGATCTTCCATTGTGAGAATACCGAGAGTTCCGCCGTATTCGTCGGTAACGATTGCAAGGTGAACTTTTATTCTTTTGAAAGTGCTGAGAATTTTTGAAAGAGGTTGAGTTCTGAATACAAAGTACGGCGGCTGCATTATGTCACGCACATCCGGTGCGATGCCGTCCGCAAGTTTTTCGAGATAATCTCTTGTGTGAAGTACGCCGACAATGTTGTCAACGGTATCTTTATATACAGGAATTCTTGAGTATCTGTTTTCAATAATTAAATTCTTAATTTTCTCCGGCGAATCGTCCACGCTTATGAATGTAACATCAACTCGAGGTGTGATGACTTCTTCGGCGGTTTTTTCGTCAAAGTCAAGTGCAAGGCGAACCATCTCGCTTTCGCTTTCTTCAAGCACGCCCTCTTCTTCAATGCTTTCTACTATATATTTAAGCTCATTTTCGGTAACGCTCGGTGCATCCTCTGTTCCGCCTGCAATCTTAAGGGCAAGGCTTTTGAATTGTACAAGGATAAACACAAGCGGGGTTAAAATGAACATCAAGAACTTTATTATGCCTGCTGTTTTAAGAGAAAAGCTGTCGCAGTTTTCCTTTGCAAGGCATTTTGGCAATACCTCGCCGAATGTAAGTACAAGCAATGTGGTTGCACCTGTCGCAATGGCAGAGCCGTAGTCGCCAAACAGAGCCATACACAATACAGTGGCAAGTGATGAACAACTCAGGTTTACTACATTGTTGCAGATAAGAATGGTGGTAAGTGCTTTGTCAAAGTTTTCGATAACAAAAAGTGCGGTTGTTGCTTTTTTGTCTCCGTCTTCGGACTTCTTTTGAATACGGATTTTGTTTACAAAAGAAAATGCCGTTTCCGTTGCGGAAAAGAACGATGACAATGCAATAAGTACGAAAATTACTATCGCCATTACTATGTTTGATGCCAATTAAATTCACTCCAAAAAACATTATTACTTTTATACTACTATAATTCTTTTATATCATTATTGTTTTTAAGAAAAAAGAGCAAAAAGATTGAAATATATTGCTATAAATGCTATAATATTTAATTGCCAAATACATTATTAACGCATTTTTGGAAAAAATATTTTTCGGAGGTGCATTAATATGGCACAAAAAGCAAAAGAAAAGAATACCACAGCAAAAAAATCGGGTAAGTCAAGGGTTGATAATACAGTAAAAAATCCGAACGAACAGCCCGAAAAAAAGTCGCTTGAAAAAGACAGTCCCATTGACGAACAGCATACGGATCAGGTAGAAGAAACAGGTTCGGTGCTCACTACGCATAAAGACAGCGTAATTCATTGTCTGACAATTATAGGACAGATTGAGGGACATTACATTCTTCCGCAACAGAATAAAACTACCAAGTATGAGCATGTTATTCCGTTGCTTGTATCTATTGAAGAGGACGAAAGAATAGACGGACTGCTTATTTTAATAAATACGGTCGGCGGAGATGTAGAGGCAGGTCTTGCCATTGCCGAGGTTATTTCGGGAATGAAAAAGCCCACGGTTTCAATTGTGCTCGGCGGAGGACATTCCATAGGCATACCGCTTGCAGTTGCGGCAGACAAGAGTTTTATTGCACCGAGTGCGTCTATGACGGTGCATCCTGTGCGAACTACGGGACTGACGCTCGGCGTTCCGCAGACTTTTGAGTATTTTCAGCGTATGCAGGACAGAATTACAACCTTTGTTGCGGAAAATTCCGATATTTCAAAAGAACGGTACAATGAGCTTGTTCTCAACACGGGCGAACTTGTAATGGACATCGGAACGATTCTTGAGGGGGAAGAGGCTGTCAGTGAAGGTCTTATTGACGAGGTCGGCACGGTTTCGGATGCAATTGACTGCCTGTACACAATGATAAAACGCAATAAGACCCGTAAAAAACGTGGCAGATAATTTTATTTTTTACAGTAACCGCATATAAATAAATGCGGTTATATGGGCGGTCAAAAGTCGCCCTTACATATTTTATGGTTAAAGGAGTACATATTATGTCAATTATTGATGCAATCATTCAGGGCATCGTGCAGGGCTTAACAGAGTTTTTGCCTGTATCGAGCAGCGGACATCTTTCTATTACACAGCATATTTTGGGCGCAACGGAAAATAACCTTTTCTTTAATGTTATGCTCCATGTGGGAACACTTGTAGCGGTAGTTGCTTTTTACCATAAGCTTATATGGAGTCTTATCAAGGAATTTTTCTCACTTGTTAAAGATGTATTTACAGGTAAATTTAAATGGAAAGAGATGAATTACGAAAGAAATCTTATTATGATGCTCATTATAGGACTTCTTCCGCTTTTCCTGTTATTCCTGCCTATTCCGGGCACGGATATGAAAATTAAAGATCTTGCCGATGTTCTTACAGGCGAAAGATACTTGATTGTGGTTTCGATTTCTTTGATGATTACAAGTATTTTGCTTACTGTCGGTATTATCTGCAACAAGAGAACTATCGGTTCAAACGCAGGTTTTAAGCATTTAAAAAATGTAAAGCACAGTGAAAATTCGGCAGGCAAAGAGAGCTTTAATGTTCTTGACGCTGTATGCGTAGGTCTTATGCAGTTTGTTGCTGCAATTTTCCCCGGTATTTCCCGTTCGGGTTCAACTCTTGCAGTCGGTGAGATGAGAGGCATAAACAAGCAGAAAGCGCTTGACTACACATTTGTTCTCGGTGTTCCGTCAATACTTGCGGCAGCTCTTCTTGAGGGTGTTGACGCAATAAAAAGTCCGGAGGGCATATCAATTGACCCTATGGTAATTATAGTTGGTATGGTAGTTTCTGCAATTGTAGGCTACTTTGCAATTCTTATTTTCAAATGGTTCTTAAAGACCGACAAAATGATAATTTTCGTAGTATATACTGCACTTGTAGGTATAGTATTCCTTGTTATTTCCTGCATTGAAATAAACACAGGAGCAAATGTCTTTACCGGTGCAATGATTCAATAATGCTTTTAGCGGAGGTAGTATAAATTGGCAACCCAGAAAAAGACAACCAAAAAGAAAGCTTCAGGTAAATCAACCTCCTCAAAAGCAAAAAGCACTAAAAAAAGTCAACCGATACCTGAATCACAACCTTTGCTGACACCAAGGATAAGAGCAATTATCCTTGGTGCTTTATCACTGTTTTTTGTAATTTTAATATTTGTTCAGAGCGTAAATTTATGGAGTACGGTTCGTTCCGCACTTTTTGGAGTATTTGGCTTTGCGACATTTCTTGTTCCCGTCTTTCTTATGTATATGGCAATTATTACGGACAAGGAAAAGCAAATACAGCATTTTAAAAGTAAGGTAGCACTCTGCATACTTATTGTTTTGCTGATAGGAGCATTGATTTATGTTGCAACAGGCACTCCTCATTCGGAAAGAGGTTATCTTGCTTGTGCAGGCGAACTTTATCTCGATATTTTCGAAAGTGAATCTTACTTTACATTCGGCGCCGGTTTTATCGGAGGATTGCTTGGTTATCCTATGGCATCGTTAATCGGAAATGTTCCGACGGTATTGATTTGTATTCTTGTATTGCTTGCCGTTATTTTCGGCATTACAAATCTTTCAATCAATGATATTGCAGAAGCTGCCGCATCAAAGGTTGAGCAAGGTGTTACATATGTAAAGCACAAGAGCGAAGAAAAAGCAAGGGTAAGGCGTGAGTACATTGCCGAGCGTGAGGCGGAAGAGGCACAGCGTGAGATGTTTATTGCAGGAGGAGAGAATGACAAAACCATAGTTTCTCCTCAAAAGAAAAAACGCAGAGGCAAGAGGAGCGGCATTGATATTCCTCTTGATGAAAGCACTCACGATGATAATAAAACAAAGCTTAACAGAAAACTTGAGGTTGACTGCGACTACAAAGCAGATGTTAAAGATGCGTCAAAAGTTGCAGATGAAGTTGAAGAGCCGCAGTTTTATGAAAGTCCCGAAAAGGAAGTATACGGTGAAGAATACGAAGAAGAAATAATACAGAATGAACATAACGAAAATGAAAATGTTTCTGACGATTTGATGGACATAATCAACAGAGCAAGCAAAAACTTTGATGAAAAGAATCATAAAGCAGAAACAGAACTCGAGCCTGTTCCGTCATACGAAGAGAACAGACATAACGAAGAAAACAGCTTTGAAGAAGAACTTGAAAATGCAAGCTATTCTCCTGTTGAAATCAGAGAAAAAGAAGAAAAGCCTGAGTATCATTTTCCGCCTATTCAGCTGTTAAGTCTTTCGGAAAACAATAACGATAAAAATGCTGCGGAAGAAATGCATAACAATGCGAAAAAACTCATTGATACGCTTGACAGCTTTAATGTAAAAGCATCTATAGTAAATATTTGCCGTGGTCCGTCTGTTACAAGATATGAACTTTCACCTGCTCCGGGTGTAAAGATAAGCAAGATTACAAACCTTTCAGACGATATTGCACTTAACCTTGCCGCAAACGGAGTAAGAATCGAAGCTCCTATTCCGGGCAAAGCCGCAGTCGGTATTGAAGTACCGAACAAGGTTGTAAGTATGGTTACTATGCGTGAGTTGATTGACTCCGATGAATTCAGAAGAGGTAAGAGTAAACTTACCTGCGTACTCGGTAAAGATATTTCGGGTGAAATTGTGGTTACCGACCTGTCAAAACTTACTCACTTGCTTATTGCAGGTACAACGGGTTCGGGTAAATCTGTTTGTGTAAACTCAATTCTTATGAGTATCCTTTACAAAGCTACACCCGACGAAGTAAAACTTTTGCTTGTTGACCCCAAAATGGTTGAATTTACAAAGTACAGAAGTATTCCGCATTTGCTTATTCCTGTAGTAACCGACGCTAAGAAAGCGGCGGGTGCGCTTGGATGGGCGGTTTCCGAAATGGAGCAGAGATATAAGATTCTTTCGGAATACTACTGTAAAAATATTGACGCATACAATGAGCTTATAGAAGAAAATCTTAAGTATATGGCAGAAAATCCGCCTGTAGAAAATGAAGACGGCGAGCTTGTTCAGCCTGTACTTGAGAGAAACGGTTTACCCGTACCAAAGGAAAAAATGCCGAGAATTGTAATTGCAATTGATGAGCTTGCCGACCTTATGATGGCAGCTCCGAGTGAGGTGGAAGAGTACATTGCCCGACTTGCTCAAAAAGCAAGAGCCGCAGGTATGCATTTGCTTGTTGCAACGCAACGACCTACGGTAAATGTAATTACAGGTCTTATCAAGGCAAATATTCCAAGCCGTATTGCGCTTAAAGTAAGTTCAAATATTGATTCAAGAACTATCCTTGATTTCAGCGGTGCGGAAAAACTCATAGGCAGAGGTGATATGCTTTTCTTGCCTGTAGGTGCGCCAAAACCAATGCGTGTGCAGGGTTGCTATGCTTCCGATGAGGAAATTGAGGGTGTAACAAATTATATTAAAAAATCTTCTTCCGCTCAATATAATGCGGAGATTGAAGAAAAAATCAAGAGAATTGCCGCAGAAGAAATTACTCAGGGTAAAAAGGGCGATGACAGAGGCGGCGATGATATTGAAATTGACTCAAAAATGGAAGACGCAATTAAATGCGTAATTGAAGCAGGACAGGCATCTACTTCACTTCTTCAGCGCAGACTCAAGGTAGGCTATGCAAGAGCCGGCAGAATGATAGACGATATGGAGCAAATGGGTGTTGTAGGCCCTCATCAGGGTTCAAAACCGAGAGATGTACTTATGACCTATAATGAATGGCTTGAACACCGTAATATTATGGGCAGTGACGATGAATAAATTATATAGGTGATATTATGGCATTTTTACCGATGAATATAAAAGAGGTTAAAGCCCGTGGATGGGACGAAGTTGACTTTGTATATGTAATGGGCGACAGTTATGTTGACCACCCGTCTTTTGGTGTTGCCATAATTACAAGAGTGCTTGAGGATTGTGGCTATAAGGTTGCAGTCCTTTCTCAGCCTGATTGGAAAAATGACGCCGACTTTTTACAGTTTGGCAAACCGAGGCTCGGATTTTTTGTTACGGCAGGCAATATAGACAGTATGGTTGCACATTATACCGTTGCAAAGCGTAAGCGAAGTGATGATGCTTATACGGCAGGCGGTAAAAACGGCAAGCGTCCTGACAGAGCTGTAACTGTTTATTCAAATATAATCCGCAGACTTTATCCCGATTCGGTAATAATTATCGGCGGACTTGAAGCCTCGCTAAGAAGATTTGCTCATTATGATTATTGGAAAAACACCGTAATGCCGTCTGTACTTTTTGACAGTAAAGCAGATATTATTTCTTACGGAATGGGCGAGCTGCAAACTATTGAAATGGCAAGGCGCTTGTCGGAGGGTTATCCCGTAGAGGCTTTGTATGACATCCGTGGTATTTGCTACGCTGTAAAGACAAGCGATTATGTTCCGAAAACCGTTGTGGAACTGCCGAGTTACGAAAGAGTTTGTGAGAGCAAAAAGGACTATGCAATTGCTGCCAGAAAAGAGCTCGAAGAGGCAGATGCGGTAAGAGGCAAAACTCTTATTCAGCGCCACGGCAACTGTATTTTAATTCAGAATCCGCCTATGCAGCCGCTTGACACAAAACAGCTTGATTATGTGTATTCGTTACCGTATGAAAGATGGTATCCGCAGTGTTACGAGAAACTCGGCGGTGTACCGGGTATTCAGGAGGTACTTTTCTCAATTACGCATAACCGTGGTTGCTTTGGCGCTTGCAATTTCTGTTCGCTTGCGTTTCATCAGGGCAGAGCGGTAACGGTAAGAAGTAAACAGAGCGTTATTGACGAGGCAAAGTCTTTTCTTAACGATAAGAGATTTAAAGGATATATAAGTGATGTGGGCGGCCCTACAGCCAACTTCCGTCTGCCGTCCTGCGAAAAACAGAAAAAGGCGGGACTTTGTAAAAGCAGAAAGTGTCTTGCTCCGACTCCTTGCCCTAATATGCAGGTGTCGCATACGGAGTATCTTGATATTTTGCGAGAATTGAGAAAACTTGACGGCATTAAAAAAGTATTTATTCGCAGCGGTATTCGTTTTGATTATCTTATGGAAGATCAGAGTGACGAATTTTTCGAAGAGCTTGTAAAGTATCATATAAGCGGTCAGTTAAGAGTTGCGCCGGAGCATTGCTCGGCTGCAGTTCTTGACAGAATGGGTAAACCGCACATAGAAACTTATAAAAAGTTTTGCGATAAATTCTATAAACTGACAGGCCGTATGAGTAAAGACCAATACATAGTGCCGTACCTTATGAGTTCGCATCCGGGTTCTACTTTGAAAGATGCGGTGGAACTTGCGCTGTTCTGTAAGAGGGAGAATATACATCCAAAGCAGGTGCAGGACTTTTATCCGACTCCGGGTACAATTTCGACCTGTATGTTTTATACAGGCATAGACCCTTATACAATGAAAGAGGTTTATGTACCGAAAACAGAGGAAGAAAAGTCAATGCAAAGAGCGCTTTTGCAGTACTTTATTCCCGAAAACAAACAGAAAGTAATTAAAGCACTTATAAAAGCAGGCAGAAAAGATTTGATAGGTTATGATTCAAAATGTCTTGTTCAGCCAATGAGCAATCAAAATAATTATAAGGGAAATAATAAAGGTCAGAAATCTTCTTACAATTCAAATAAAAACAATTCCCGTAACAGAAACGGAAAACAGACAAAAGATAAGTTTGCAAAATACAGAAGAAAAAAGAAATAAATTAACTGTAAATGCAAACCGTCAAAGCCCTGTTCTTATATGTAAGTTTAGGTATTGACCTATTGTAAATTTTGATTTATAATTAACAAATGAAAACAAAATCAGAAAGGATTTTATAATAAAATGGGAGTTTATGAGGAATTAGTAGCCAGAGGTCTTATCGCTCAGGTTACAGATGAAGAAGAAATCAAAGAGCTTGTCAACAATGGTAAAGCTGTATTTTATATCGGTTTTGACCCTACTGCTGACAGCTTACATGTAGGTCACTTTATGGCACTTTGTCTTATGAAACGCTTACAGATGGCAGGCAACAAGCCGATTGCTCTTATCGGCGGCGGTACAGCTATGATCGGTGACCCGTCAGGCAGAACAGATATGCGTCAGATGATGACTACAGAAACTATACAGCACAATGTTGATTGCTTTAAAAAGCAAATGGAGCGTTTTATTGACTTTTCAGACGGTAAGGCACTTATGGTAAACAATGCCGATTGGCTGCTCGACCTCAACTATGTTGATGTTTTGCGTGAAGTCGGCGCTTGTTTCTCTGTAAATAATATGTTAAGAGCAGAGTGCTACAAGCAGAGAATGGAAAAGGGATTAAGTTTCCTTGAGTTTAACTATATGATTATGCAGAGCTACGATTTCTATGCTCTCTATAAGAAGTACGGTTGTAATATGCAGTTCGGCGGTGACGACCAGTGGAGCAATATGCTCGGCGGTACAGAGCTTATCAGAAGAAAACTCGGTAAGGACGCATACGCTATGACTATTAATCTTCTCCTTAATTCCGAGGGTAAGAAGATGGGCAAAACCCAGTCCGGCGCTGTATGGCTTTCAGCCGAAAAGACAAGTCCTTACGATTTTTACCAGTATTGGAGAAATGTAGCCGACGAAGATGTAATCAAGTGCTTAAAGATGCTTACATTTTTACCGCTTGAGCAGATTGATGAGCTTGCTAAACTTGAGGGCAGTGAGCTTAACAAGGCTAAGGAGATTCTTGCATATGAGGTAACAAATCTTATTCACGGCAAGGAAGAGGCAGACAAGGCACAGGAGGCTGCAAGAGCATTGTTTGGCAGCGGTGCAAATACAGACAATATGCCTTCTACAGAGCTTACGGACGCTGACTTTACAGATGACGGTATCGCAATTCTTGATCTTCTTACAAAGTGTGCGCTTATTCCGTCAAAGGGTGAGGGCAGACGCCTTATTCAGCAGGGCGGTGTTGCCGTTGATGATGAAAAGGTAACAGATGTATATGCAAATGTTCCTAAGTCTGCTTTTGAAAAAGGCTATGTTGTAATTAAAAAAGGCAAAAAGAAATTCCATAAGGCTGTTTTATAATTCAGTTTATTAACTTAATCAAAAATATTTTCCCACTATTATTAGTGGGAAAGTGTTTGTCCTGCATTATTCTGTATTTTTGCGGTTATGGCAACTGCTAAAAATATCTTAACAGAGGAGTTTAGGAAATGAAAAAGTTTTTTGGCGAGTTTAAAACCTTTATTATGAGAGGCAATGTGCTTGACCTTGCAGTCGGTGTTATTATCGGTGCTGCTTTTCAGGCAATTGTAACTTCACTTACTTCGGATATCATTTCACCGATTCTCGGTTTGTTCGGCGGAATGAATTTTGACCAGTATGCGCTTACAATAGGCGATGTTTCGATTGGATACGGTAAGTTCTTAACTGCGGTTATTAACTTTATTATAATGGCATTTGTCATTTTCCTTATTGTTAAATTAGTAAATAAGATTATGGCAATCGGCAAAAAGCCTGAGGAACCGGCAGAACCCACAACAAAGATTTGCCCGTTTTGTCAGAGCGAAATTTCAATCAAGGCTACAAAATGCCCACACTGTACAAGCGATATTCCTGCAGAAACAGAAACTAAGGAATAACTTTAATACATAACTGTAACTAAAAGCTCCCGATACAAAAATCGGGAGCTTTTGTGTTGATTTATAATTTTTGTTTAGCGGAATAAATTTGAAAAGCAATTATAAAAGTTTGGTTTACCTTTGAAAAGGTCGTGGGTGTGGGCAAAGCCCACAAATATTTTCCCACATTTTTCCGTGATGAGGGATTTGTTTTACGGTTTTTGTTGGAATGACAGAACGCAATTCAAAATAAAAAGCTGAAGTCGTTTTTTATATCGACTTCAGCTTTCGCTTTATCCGTTATACGGTTTGTAATAAGTATCAAGAATCAGTTTATAAAACTCGTCTTCGTTTACATAAAACTCGGTATAAACTTCACCTTTTTTCAGCTCACCCGGTACGGAAACCATTGTCATATTCATACCGTTGTGGCTAAGCATATTCTGTGATAAATAGCAAATTTTTGACGGGTTCAGATTTGTGCATGAGTATGGGGCAGAGGCATTAAACAGGCTTACAGGTGTTGTAATGTCATTTTTAGTCTGCGCAAGAACCGTATTCATAAATGAATCAAGATATACCTGCTGTCTTTGCATACGCTTGCTGTTTGCGTCTACGCTTTCCATATCTCTTGAACGAACAAAAGCTTCTGCATTCTGACCTTCAAGATGGTAGCTTTCGCCCTCTTTAAAATCGCCTATGGTTTCGGGAGAAACAACATCAACTCCGCCTACGGCATCATTAAGAGCTGATATACCGTCAAGGTCAAGCGCAAAGTATGAATTAATCGGAATGTTGTAGAAAAGTCTTTCAACGGCGGTAACCGTATTTGCACAACTTGACTCCTTGCCGTCGCCGTAAGCATATGAAAGACAAATCTGTTCTTTTACAGTTTCCACATAATAACCGCTTGCCGAATATACCGCAACATCGGTCATTGTATCTCTTGATATATTAATAAGCTTAGTTTCGCCTGTCGAGGTGTCCATAGCAACAAGTATAAGGACATCGGCTTGACCGTTTTCACCTTTTATATCGCTTGCACCGTCAAAAGAACTTTTATCGATGCCCATACAAAGAATACTTGTCATATTCTTGTTAAATTCATATGTTTGTCCGTTATACACAACATATTGACCGCCGTTTTGAACAACTACATTTGACGGAGCCGAAATTATATTTGTATTGTCAAGCAATTCTTTAGAGCCATTGTAAATAAAACATACCAAAAGCCCGCTTACAACAAGAACAAGCGCAAGAATTGTACTGATAATTGTGAGTATTACTCTCTGCCATTTTTTAAAACGCCTTTTCTTGTTTTTTTGATTTTCTCTAATTGCTTTTTTCTGTTCCTTAGAACCCATCGCAGGGTGATTGCTTTTTACAAGTTCGTCGTATTCCAGCAAATATTTTTCGTTGCCTGTACTCAAACTTTTTTTCTTTATTTTATTTGAACTGCCTTTTGCAGGGCGTGAGCTTTGTACCAATAATACATCATCGGAATTTTCTTTGCTTGAATGATGATGGTGATGGTGTTTATGATGACCGTGGCTTTTATACGATTTAACAAACTTATAGTCGTTAATATCATCTCTTATACTACGGTCGGCGTATTGCACATTTCCTTTTTCATCATCACTTGCCGTGCTTTCGCCTGTTTGAGAAGGCTGCTTATTTGAATTGCTGTAAATATTATCGTAATGTTTGGTTTCTTTATCGGCAGTATCCGTATTATTGCTGTTTTCGTTATTATTTTGTGAGTTCATCTTTTATTAACACCCCCTGTAAAAGAAGTCGTCCGTCACCTGAATTAAGGCAGGTGCTTAGCGTAACAATTTTGTCATTGATTGTCAGCTCCGAATTATCTCTTACAACTTTTGTGAATGATCTGGGATTTTGAATATAATCAAGGTATTCCTGAAAAACCTTGTCGTCATCAAAATCAAACGAATTCATTATATGTCGGTCGTCATATGAATAAACCGACACTATACGGTAGGTAAGTTTGTGCTGAGGTCTGTAGATGTAAAAATACTCATGGTCATTGAAAAAATCCGTATTTGTAAATTTATATAAATCGGCAAACATACTTCCGTCTGCCATATTGTGGCCGTAGAGTACGGTTACCCTGTCATGCATATATATAGAATTACAATACTGTGAATAAATAGAGCCTGAAAAGCTGTAATTTCCGTAAATATCATGATCCAGGTAAAAATTATCGTTTGTGTTACTCCTGCAAACAGGGTAATTTATGTTGGTATCGGGAATATATATCCAAGAATAGATTTCGTCATTTTGAGATTGTAGCGACTCAAAATCTATAGGATTATCTATAATAGGATTGTCGGCAAGAGTTTCGTCAATTGACGGGGAAGTAACTTCTTCGGCTATGCTCGGAGCCACAGAACTTGCAAGTTTGCTGTAATCGTCCTGCTCTTTGTGTTGAGTATTCATTTGATACATAACATAAATTACGCACAGAATTAACAGAATAATTGTAATAACAAGAATTGTGATAAGAATTTTATTTCGATTTTTTTTCATAATAAATCACATCAAATAATTATAACAAATATTGACAACCGTGTCAATATTTCTGTAAATTTTAACTATAATAAGCATTAAAAAACAGCTTTCGAAAACCGAAAGCTGTTTTTATTAGCAAAATTAGTTTGATTTCTTTGACTTAACAATAGTTACGCTGACAGCAACAGCTATAAGTGATAAGCCGATTATTACATACGGCATTGCGCTTGAAGGACCGGTCTGCGGCGATTTATCAGAAGTATCTGTTGTTACAGCCTGTGTAGGTGACTCACCGTTGATTGTGTAATAAGGAGTTACCTTAATATCACCTGTGATTGTAATATCAAGATTTCCATCTGTAAGCGGCTGATTGGTTTTGTAAGGACCTTCAATTACCCAATGGTCAAAAGAATAACCGGACTTTGGCTTTGGAGTAAGGTGAACATTCTGGTTACCGTCCTCATCAATGCCTGTAGTGAACTCATAGTCACCGCTGCCGCCTGTGGTAGGAATAACAACTACTACATAAGTGTATGTACCTGTAGGACTTGGTGCGGCAAATACCGGAATAGACACTGCAAGCATCAGCACAAGAGCCAATGCGAGGGAAACAACTTTTTTCATTGTACTAACCTCCTGTTTATATTATCCAATTAAAATATTAAGCAGAATAACCTCTACTTGTATATATTAAGTATTATATCACAATTAAAGTAT